>JACCED010046385.1_pt1 | contig 23549 bp, 28 predicted proteins | sample 7455021 | NCBI WGS metagenome assembly JACCED01 (sample SAMN15323456, study PRJNA562643) | freshwater metagenome | isolation source: river surface water | place: USA:Blue River Watershed | collected 2017-08-19
GCTTTTTTAGTAAAAGTAATTAAAATAATACTAGATGGATCAATATTTTCTTTAGTAACTAAATTGATATAACGAGAAATAAGAGTATGTGTTTTACCAGAACCTGGGCAAGCAACAACAAGTATGTTTTTTTCTTTTGACTCAACAATTTCTCGTTGATTATCATTTAATACTAAACTATCACTAATACTATTATTACTAAAAGATGCAATTTTCTGCTCTAATTGAATTAATTCTGTTTCTAATGTAATTATTTTTTTTTGGAAAATAGATATTTCAGTTAAAATCTCTTTTTTCCTATTAATACACACAGTGTTAATATTATTAATGTCATTCATTATTATATATTATAATAATTTCTTATATATAAACAATATAAGTAATTAATATATATATATATTAATAATGCAAAGCATAGGTTTATTAGACCAAATAGATATTGATATTAATTGGAAGAAACACTTAGAAGAAACTAATAATAAAATTAATAATATGTGGAATTATATGATTTATAATAATTTTTGTGAAAAAGAAATTATTAATTTAAAAAATGAAAATAAAGAATTACGTAAAGATAATGAAGATATGAAAAGTGAAATGTTTTGCCAACGATTAAAAGAACATACTAATACTGAACCTTCTCGTAAAAGAAAACAAGTTAATGTATTACAAAATGAATATAAAAAAATCAAGCGTTATAAGAAATTATCACCAGAATTATACGAAGAAACAATTAAAGATATATTTAAAAATTTAAATTCAATTGATGATATTATTAATTTAAAAATGCATCCAAATAAATTTGATTTTATAGGTAATAGTAAATTTAATAAATTATACAATATTATTAAACCATTAGAAGAATTACAAAAAGTTATTGGTATGAAAAATGTGAAAGAAAAAATATTCCGTTCAATTTGTTATTTTTTACATAATAATAAAATTAGTAATAAGATTAATGAGATGAATCATATTATGATAATGGGGCCACCAGGTGTTGGTAAAACAACTGTTGCTCAAATTATGGGTAAGATTTATTTAGAACTTGGATTTTTAGAGAATGATACATTTATAACAGCAACACGTTCTGATTTAGTTGCAAAATATTTAGGTCAAACTGCTGATAAAACACAAAAAGTCATTGATTCTGCTTTAGGCGGTGTTTTATTTATTGATGAAGTATATAGTTTAGGTAATAATGAAGGTCGTGATTCATTTGCAAAGGAATGTATTGATACAATTAATTTAAATATGTCACGAACTGATAGACCTTGGTTATTAATTGTTGCTGGATATAAAGAAGATATTGAAAATAGTTTCTTGGCATATAATAAAGGATTAGAAAGACGTTTCACTGTTAAATTAGAAATTAATAGTTATAATAATGAAGAATTATTTGAAATATTAACTAGTTTTATAACAGAAGAAGAATGGAAAATAGAAGCAAATGCGATTACTATTAAAGATATTGATACTAAATTATTTAAATATTTTGGAGGTGATATGAGAAAGCTGTTTCAATTAGCAAAAGAAAATTATTGTGTTAGATGTATGAAAACAGTAATGAAACTAGATGATATTGATAAAACACTAAATAGAGATGATTTTCTAAAAGCAATTGAACATTATAAACATAATAAAAAAGAAGAAAATACATCACATCAAATGATGTATATTTAATATGGGTAGATTTTGAATATGTGTTCTGTGCAATTCAAAATTAACTATGTTAATTTTGAATGGCACATAACACAAATTTGTTTAATAAAAATTGAATATTTTATTATTAATTATATTATAATAAAATATTGTAATTAAATGACTATTACTGATAGCCATTTTGATAACGAAAAAAATGCAGCAATAGAGTTCGCGATACGTCATCGTAATTTATTGATTTGTAATGAACGTGAATTTCCGCAAAACTGTGTTTTACGTGAAATAAATAGAACAGACCCAACTGATATTATATTCGACATATTCTCAGAAAATAGAAAAGTAATTGGTATAGTATGTATTACTGATGGCAGATATACTAACGGAGGACGATATATGTGTATTAATACTGTTTATTTTGTTCAATGTTCATTAAATAATTATAATAATCATTTTATTTTTGTAGGTGTAAATACATTAGAAGAAATTTTTGACCTAATAAGATTTATGAAAGAAATTGTAGATTATGCCCCAAATAATGTATATTATTTAGACTATGTATATATTCCTGACAATTTATTAAATAAATGGTATATTCCTCCTGATTTAAATATAGTGAATAGAAACAGAGCACTTGCAAATTAATTAGATAAATATTTTATCAAGGTTCTGAATGGTTCTCCTGTTGCTCCTTCATACTTTGTTTTACTTTCTACAGATAAATAAGCTGGACCTGCTGTATCTAAATGAATCCATTTAACATTATCATTAGGTAAGAAATTTAATAAAAATGCACCAGCAGTTGATGCACCAGCTGATGATTTAGGAAGATTATTTAAATCTGCTATTTTTGATTTAGTCAAATCAAAATATTCTTCATAAATTGGTAATTCCCAAATTTTCTCATTTTCTTCATCTCCTATTTTTACAAATTCTTTTACTAATCCACTGTTTCGTGCAATATCATTACCCATTATTGCTGTTGCTAAATTACCAAATACATGTGCTGCATTACCAGTTAATGTTGCTATATCTATAATTAAGTTTGGATTATATTTTTTACAATAATATATTGCATCTGCTAATATTAATCTACCTTCTGCATCTGTATCAATAATTTCTACTGTTTTTCCAGAATAAGATTTAATAATATCTCCAGGATGAGCTGCATAACTACCAATTGCATTTTGAACAATAGGTAATATTCCTATTATATTTTTTTTTATTTTTAAATCAGCTAATGTTTTGATTATACCATAAACAGTTGCACTTCCAGCCATATCTATTTTCATATCTTTCATTTCCTTAACCTTTAAGTTTAAACCACCGCTATCAAACATAACACCTTTACCAACTAAACAAATATTATCATTAGAATCTTTATTATAATTCTTTGAATAATTGTATTCTAAAATAACTAAATAACAAGGATTATTAGAGCCTTTATTAACAGCTAAAATTAAATTCATACCTAATTTTTTTAACTTTTTTTCATCTAATACTTTAACTTTAATATTTTTATATTTAGATAATGTTGTTTTAATATATCTAACATAAGTAGTACTATTAAGAACATTAACAGGTTCATTTATTAAGTTTCTAATTTCATTTTGAGTATTATTAATAATAATATAATCATTAATATGTTTTTGATTTGATTTATTAGAACTAAGGTCATAAATATCAATATGTGGTTTTTTGACTAGTTCTTTATTATATTTAGTAAATCTATATAATCCTAATATCAAACCAGATATTTGATTTTCTATCGATAATTCATCATTAAATATAATTAAATATTTTTTATCAGAATTATATATTTGTTTTCCAATCATTCCACTAACTTCATATGCATAAGAGTCTTTACAATTATTATCTTTATTAATACCCATTAATATTATATTTATATCATCTACATAAAAATTAAATTTCTCTCCCTTCTTACCTTTAAAATCATTCCGGATTAAATCCTTGAGCGAAGCATCTGAAATTTTAATATCGATTATCTTCGAAAGTTTTTCTAATTCCAATAAACTAGCCTTTGGCTGGGTTATATTATTACAAGGCATAAATATAATTATTGTGTCATATCTATTAATCTTAGATTTAATATTAGATTTAATCTTATGTTTATCTACTATATTTATATTCATAATATATATTATTAATATAATATATATTATAATTTTTGGGTTTAATCAAGACGGACATGTGTTACAGTTGTTCCAATTTTTTGGTCTAGTTTAGTTGAAAGAAAGCTCTTGAGTTCTTCTTTAGCTGGAACTTCGTCCTCATGATTGTTGCTCCACCATTCACTAAATTTAGCATACATCTCCTTGAATTTAACACTATCAGATACATCCTCTGTATGGGTAACATGAGCTGTAAAGAATGATTCAAAATGATTCTCTTCTTGTTCCTCCTCTTGTTCTTCTGGTTCGTCTTCATGTTCAGAGTGTTCTTCAACTGGAGCAGGCGTAGGCGGAGGAGTTGATTTCTTTGGTTTAGGAGGTGCACTTACTGGTGCTGATACAGCATATAGATGGTCAAGTAATACATTCACTTGATTGTTATTAAGAACTGCTAAACCACTACGAACTTTTTGCTCAGAGTAATTTTGTTCGCTATAAAGTTGAAGACGAAGTAAAACCATATTAAGCAGACTACGGTTTGATTGCATAAATTGAACTAATTGTTGGTTAAAACCAAGTTCTGATAATGTGCTACAAGCTTGTTCCATGGAACGACCCATACTTACCATCATATCAAGTGTGTCAAGATTAAAACGGAATTCAGCAAGATTTTGATTTAGTGTCATTATATTAATAATAGTATGAGGGTTTATTTTTATATCATTTATAATAAAAAATTTATAAAATATTTATATTATATATATATACCTATATCATACGAATCTAAATATTTAAAATATAAAGAAAAATATTTAAATTTACTCTCAAAAGTTGAAATGCGCGGTGGTAACCCAGTTCCTACAGATAAAATGATTGCTATTATTGAATTATATACCAAAGCATTCAATACATATATTGTTTGGAAATTTAGAGGTGGGTCACCTATATTAAATGAAACAGGATGTTTAATAGACTTAAGTAACCGTATTGTATCATTAATGAGAGATCCTGCTGTTAAACAAGTATTCAAATCAAAGTTCATTGAAGATAACGATGCTATTTTATCTTCTGGAGATAGAGATAGAGTATTATTTTCATTAAGACAAAAAACAACAAAAGTTATTAGATATTTATTATTAAAAGGGGCTGAATCAAGAGTTCAAATGCAAACATTAGTTGATTTATTAAATGCTAAGAAAGCATTAATTTCTCAAGGGGGTAGAGAATCTGATTATAATGAATTAGTAGGTAAATGCAGCTTAATTAGCACATTATACGATGGTAATGTTGTCCCATATTCACCAACACCTGAATCAGACCCATTAGATTATCTTCGTAATTTAACAAATAAAGCAATATCAGAAGTAGCTCAATCAAATCCAAATGCATGTGTTACACTCAAAGCTTGCTTTGATGCGGTAAATAATGAATTAAACAAATAAATATATAATATAAATTTTTTTTTATATCATTTATATATATGTTTGAATATAATCAAAGTTTTATAAAAGGTCTATTATTAATTGCATTAGCCGTATCAGGCAACTTTGTTGGTAATACTCTTGGATGCAAAACTCAATATCATATGACCAATAATATGTATGTAAAACATATGGTTTTAATTGCTATTATTTATTTTACTATAAGTTTTTCATCAGATAGTTCATCTAATCCATTATCATATATTAAAACTACATTCTTATTATGGATACTCTATTTATTATTTACTAAACAAACAATTGTTTTCACAGGTATTACAGCTCTCTTATTATTTACATCATATTTATTAGATTCATATGTTACATATTATAATGATTTAATAAGCAAAGAAACTGATGATAATACAAAGAACGAGTATGAAACAACATTAAATAGAATAACAAAAGCACGTCTTATTATATTTTATGGAGCAATAGCAATGATAGTTGTTGGGTTTTCAATGTATTTCTTTGACAAATATGTTGAATATGGTAAAGACTTTAATATATTAAAATTCATTTTAGGTAAAACATCATGTGCCAGTTTATCATCATAAATATATAAGGACTAATAAGTATTATTTATATATAAATGGGGACAAGAGGCTATGTTGTATTTCTATTAGATGAAGTTTATTATATATATTATAATGATATTAAATCGTATCCTTCTAAATTAGGAGTTAATATTATTAATAATTTAACATCATTATTTTCAAGCAATGGATATAATTATATATTAGAATATCTAAAAGAAAAAATTAATAAAATCCCTGAATATTTGAAAGATAAAGATGAAACCAATGGAACTCCAAGATTTAGTAGAATTTTAGATATTTTATCATCTCCTCAAAATTATGTATTTAAAACAACTACAGAAATGCCACATTGTAATGATTATATTCAATGGATTTATACTATTGATTTAGATAATAATAAATTTTTAGTAGAAAATATAGAAACAGTGCATTCATTTGATTTAGTAAAACTTAGGAAGAATTTATTTTTAGAAAAAATAGAAGGCGAAAATAATATTAATGATTTAGATATATCAGATGATGATACAGAAACTGATATTGAATTAAAAATAAATATATTAGAAAACCTAAATAAAATAAATAAAATGAAATTATTTAATAGAAAATTAAATAAGTAATAAAAAATGATTGGCATATATATATACCAATTACTAACCGTAGGTTTATTATTAAACAAACTTTACAAGTTTGTTTAATAAAAATTGAATATATTATCGTTTTAATAATCAATAATATATTTGATACCAATGGCATCATTATGTCAAATGGATATTAATTTTACACTTTTACCTATGGAATTGCAGTTTAAAATATATGAACAATTAACTCTTGAGGAATTGTTCGAATTAAATAGGCAGCAAATCCCTATGTTGGAATCATTGGATATTTATATTGATGATTATTTGGAAAAAGAAAAATATAAAGAACATACAAAATTAAAAGATTGTATATTCTTGATGAACTTTGAGGAATATAAATACTTGATAGTTGATTACTTTTATGATTTAGTTACCAATATTGGGGTTAGGTTTTTTGATGATGTAACTAAAGCAGGAGGTCCAACAGGGTTCATCAATTTGGCAAAAGAAGAGAATCCCCGTAATATCTACACTATTAAAATTGAAATGGTGAAAGATTCATATGAGTTTGAATACTACATTACAAGTGTAGGTGGGACAGTGCAAAATCGTCATATTTATTATAATTTTGGTTTTAATAATTCACCTAAAAATACTAAAACTATTGGTATGGATGTAAATGAAATTGTCGATACATTAATACATATTGTAGATTTGATGAATTTAGATAATAGGAGAATAAAAAGTATTCGTTATTATAGAGAGAAATATATGAATAATTTCATTAATTTGAAATTATCTACTTTATACATAGACGAAGGATTTAATTTATTTTATTAATTATGTGCCATTATAATAACCTTCTGTTTATTAATTATACTGAAAATGATTTAATCACATAATATTATTTATAATAATATTATGTGTGGTATTTGGGCTTTAATTGAAAAGTCAAGTAATGCGTCTGATATCTCTAAATATTTAGCAGATTTCTGGCAAATTAAGCATCGTGGGCCAGATAATTCTCATTTCGAAACGTTTAATCAAGTATATGTAGGATTTCATCGTTTAGCAATTATGGATACTAGCTTTAAAAGTAATCAACCTTATGTTTTTAATGATGTAGATAGAACTATTGTTTTCATTTGTAATGGTGAAATTTATAATTTCCAGCAGTTAGATAAAAAATACAATCTTAATATTGGAACTAGTGATTGTATGGTTATTCCAAAATTATATTTATTAGCTAAAGACAATCAGGGTAATCCTGATTATACTGAATGGTTTAATATGATTAAGAATGAAGTAAAAGGTGAATATGCTTTTGTAATGTTTGAATTTGATAATATGAAACAATTAACTCGTTATTACGCTGGACGTGATATGATTGGTATAAGACCACTTTATACAACTGAATTAAATAATAATATTGATATGTATTGTTCTGAAATTAAAGGTATGAGTTCATTTAATGGAAATGTAATTGAATTTCCACCTGGAACAATTAGAATGGTTGATAAAACACTGAATTATTATAATACTTATAATTTTGATATGAAAATAGATTTATATAATATTAAACCAGTTGTTTCCGATTTAGATGTTATTTTGCCAAAAATTAGAAATGCAGTTATTAATAGTGTTAAAAGAAGATTACATTCTGATAGACCTATTGCATTTTTATTATCTGGTGGGGTTGATAGTAGTTTAGTTGCTGCAATTAGTGCAAGAATTTTAGGAACTAATATTAGAACATTTTGTTGTGGTATTAAAGGTTCAACAGATATGATTTATGCAAAGAAAGTTGCGGATCATATTGGTAGTAATCATACTGAGGTTTATTTTACCGAAGAAGAAGGTTTAGCTGCGATTGATGATGTAATTAGAACTACAGAAACTTGGGATATTACGACTATTCGCGCATCTGTTGGTCAATATTTAGTAAGTAAATATATTAGTCAGCATACAGATTGCAAAGTTGTATTAGTAGGAGAAGGTCCAGACGAAGTATGTTCATCATATTTATTTAATTTTTATGCACCAAATGGAGAAGAGTTAGATAAAGCATCAAAAGAATATGTTGATAAAATTCATATGTATGATGGACGGCGTGCTGATAGATGTGTTTCACGTTGGGGATTAGAGGCGCGTATTGCATTATTAGACCCAGAATTTATAGATGCTTATTGGAGTATAGATTCTAAATTAAGAATGCCAACTACTTATTCAATGGAAAAATATTTATTTAGAAAAGCATTCGACAATTCAAGTATTATGTTGAATTTATTACCAGAAGAAGTATTATGGCGTAAGAAGGAAGCCTTCTCAGATGGTGTAAGTAGTAAAGAACGTTCTTGGTTTCAGATGATTCAAGAACATATTGACAAGAAATTTGAATATAATAGATATGAAATTCCTACTGAATTATTTGTTCCTCCAACAAAAGAATCTCAATATTATTTATATAAATTTATTAAATATTTTGGAATTAATAGAGTTAATATTTTACCACATTACTGGCAACCTAAATGGAGTGTTAAAACTGGAGAAAAGTTTATTGACCCATCAGCCAGAGTATTAAGTGTTTATTAAAAATTGAATATAATATAACTTAATAATTATATTATATTTGTGTAATCAATGGCTATAAATGGCTATTATGATATAACTGGATTATTTATTGGTTTTAATGGTATCTCTGTTAAGGCGCCTATCCCAGTGCAACCAAAGAAACGACTCCAATTTACAAAACCTATTGATCCTAAAATTAAATTGGAATTAAATTCAAAATATAATATTTCTGAAGAGAATAAGACCGATATTTTGGTATATTTTACTACAATTAATACCACATTATTTAAAAATAAAAATGTAAATATAATGGATTTATATTTATTATGGAGTATGAATATGTTACCTGATAATATCAAGACAGTCGTTGCACCTATTTTCCAAGATAGTACATTTTATGTTCATTATTATTTTTGGGGTTTATTCCCAATTATTAAAGAAATTTTTACTAAAAATAATATTCCATATGAAGAATATAATGTTCATTTTAGCACAATATATATTTTGTGGTATATTATCCATTCATCGTTTTCAAATATTGAAAATGGTATTTTGAAAAAATTATTATGTGATATTTATTATGAAATGAATATTATTAATCCAAATTATAATAAAGCTTTTAGTAATGAAAAATTATCTCAACTAATGCCTTATATATTGGAAGACAATCAATTTGAAATCATGCAAAATGAACAATTAAAAGTTATTGTTAAAGATATTTGTATTAAATTACGAGATATTTAATGATTGATTTATTTTATTTAATGAATTTATAAAATTATTTATATTCAAAAAATCTTTATTCATATGTTTTAAATATTTATGAGCTTTCTTTATTTTGTTATTAAACCATGTTCTTTTTAATAATAATGGAACCTCGTCTATATTATTATAATATAATGGATAGTTTTCTCCTAAATATTCAACAACTGCTGGTAATTTATTTACTATAATTGGTGTATTTCGAACAATGCATTCAATTAGTGTATTTACAGCACTTGCATCATATAATTTTAAGAATACAACATTACTTGATAAAATATTATCATATTCTTCATTATTAACATAATTTATTGTATGAACTGTATTATTTAAAAAGTTTTTATCATTATTACATATATATTTATGCTTAATCTGCTTACCTACTAAGATATGTTTTTTATTATATTTTAATTCATTAATTGCATTCATATCTCTCATCCATGAACCTATTTGAATAACATCTCCTTTCCATAATTTATAATGCCATAAATTATTAACAATTTCTGTTGGATGATATAAATTAAATAATTTTGGTAATTTAATATTATTAATTGATGCTAATTTTTCAAAATTATCTTTCAAATATTTAGATAAAAATATTAATCCTTTACAACAATCTAAGCTTTCTATAAAGTATTTATTTTTTAATAACTCAATACAATTATAATTACTTTCATCTTTGAACATAGTATGATGAATAAAACCCATCCAAGGTGTTTTATATGGTATAATTGATTCTTGAGAATGTTTTTTCATATCTTCGCAACACCAATGAAATGTTCTATCTACATATAAGTCTAATTTAATTGCATTTTTATTTGATGTAGAAAAATTATTTATATTATCTACAACATATCTCCAACCAGAACGATGACAACCAGTTCTATCATATTGGTCTATATAATCAATATTAAAACCATATGAATCATTATTATTAAATTTATAATGCAAATAATAATGTTTATAAATACTTTGTTCTATTAACCATTTAATATCATTTATAGATAGAATATTGTTTTTTATTTTATCTTCCAATCCCCATTTATATTCTAAAGATGTTGTTCCAAAAATATTCATTAAAATAGTGTTTGTGGTATTAGAATTTGACTGGATTGATTTAGTAATTTTACTAATATTTCCAATTATTTCATTAATTTTTTCATTATTAAAATAATATTTTATTTTATTTTTTGGATAAACTATTAAATTGTCTAAGTCTGTATTTATAAGTCTACTATAAAAATTAATAACATTCTTACAAGTGTTATTATATATATTTAATAATTTCTTATTGCTAATAAATTCAATATCATATGGACTAATATTATCAGATTTTAATAAATAACTTAAATCTAAATCTTCTAATAATTTTTTAACTTTTACTGTATTACCAAAAGAAATAAATGGAATATTGTTTATTATGCATAAAATATGTGCATGAAATCTTTCACAAATTGCAAAATTTATTGTTTTAATACTTTTTTCTAATGATTTAGTATTAACTATTTTAACTAAGTGTCTGTATTTTTTAGGTATTTCTTCTATCAATAATTTATTAGTTATTAAATCACTTTCACTTAAACTATCGCTATAACACATACTAAATAATTTAACAGAGTAACCATTTTTAACATAATGATTAATTATATCAACATAATTATTTAAATTACATGTTTTTTTAAATTTAGGTTGTGATAAAAAAAATCCAATACAGCGCGAAGAGTTATTATTTGATATTTTTGTTTTATATCCATTAACATCATACATAAATACAATATCTTGAACATATTCACATGGTATTAAATTATCAAATCTTTCTTTTATTAAATTATAATCACTTTTGTGTCTAACAATTATATATTGAAACATAATTAAATATTGTTTAATATATTCTATATCTGCTCCTAAACCAACACCTAATGCATATAATTTAATATTTTGGTTTAATTCTTTGATTTTAGCTAATGGTTCTAAAAAATAATCATTTAATGTTTCACCACCAAATAAAACAATTTTATCAAATTTGGATGAAATATAATTAATTTCATTCTTCACTTCATCTATAGATTTTATTTTATATTTATAACCTTCTTTTTGTTTATTATTTGAAATAAATAATTTTTTTGCAATATGTTCAAATAAATCATCGCCTGTATTTTGTTTCTTATAATATCCAGTAATTAATATATTTATCATTATAATATATTAATAAAATAATTTTTAGTGAGCTAATAATTTTACCATTTACTATTTATTTTCATATTATGCATACTCATAAATGATTCACATTGTTTTGTATCTCTATATCCAGATTTATGACCTGGTAATTTACAATAAGGACAAATAATTTCTTTACATTCTTTATACACATGTCCTTCTATTTTACATCTAGAACATATAATTTTTTGCTGTTCCATTAATATAATTGGGCAGCGATGATATAAATGTCCAATTTTACCACAATTAATACATTTATTATCTTTAGCTAATTCTACAAGCATATGAAGTTTATGAGATTCAATATTGTAATCTATCATCATTTGAGATGTTCTAACATTTTCAATACCATATTCTTTTGCATATTTAATATTATATTTATATAAATTAGCTTCTTCTGATTCAGGAACAATTTCAATAATTTCTAGTATAGTATGTTTGTGAAGCCATTGACTAACACGGCGAACAGAATTAAATGTTTCTACAGTTAATCCTTTATCAGATGATTTATGAATAAAAATTTTATCATCATTTAATTTCAATACGTATATGTATTCCATTTTAACATTTGATTTATAATTATTATAATGATTAAAATTATCAATTTTTTAAGCATTTATTTTAAAATAAATAATTATTTTATTTGTTATTTTAATGGATAAAAAAATTATTTTTTATTTAATAGAAAATATAGAAAATAATAAAGTATATAACACATTTGCAAATTATATTCATTTTGGTTATTTTAGTTTAAATTACATAAATAATATACCCAAAATTTTATTAAACAAAATGGACATAAATAATAAATATTATGATAATTTATGGTTTGATTTAGGTATTTCAACTGAAAAAAATATTAAATGTATTATGATATTAAAAGGATACAATACATTTGAAAATTTATTTAGTAATTATGATATTTTTTACAAAGTATTAATAGAATATATAAATAATAATAAAACAATAATAAAAGGAATTGATTTAGATATTGAAAATTGTGCTACAATAGAAAATACCATTAAATTAATTAATGATATTAAAAAGGATTTCCCTGATTTTATTATATCTCTTTCAACTACAGGTTATAGTATGTGTGTTAAAGATATTGATACTAAATATAAAAATGAAAAAGAATGGTCTTATTCATTATTTAATAAAAAAGAAGGAAATATAATTGACTACTATTGTTGTCAATTTAATGAAGATGATTTTACTATGGATAGTTTTGAAGATATGATTGATAATGGATTTTCTCCTAGTAAAATCATTATGGGATGTGATAGTAAATTCTTTCAAGATTATGATAATTATTATGAATTAAGATGTATTAATAAAAAATATCCAGATTTAAGTGGGACTTCTATTAAATATTATAATGATAGTCCATATAAATGGGATTTAAGTGTTTGGTTATGTATGAATTCTAAATAAAAATTGAATAATAATATTATTAGTAGTAGTATTATTATTGTGTTTATATGACAGAATCATCTGTTGTTTCAATTAACTCTCAGTTTAATATTACAAACCAGGTTGAGGATATTTATGCACAGCTTGATCTTCCTATTTTACCAAAGCAGCTTACATATGATATTAAATTTACAATTTATATCTGTTGTATTAAGAATAATTATAATTTCCTTGGATTGGATTTTATTAATTTTGCGAATAAGCTTATTAAGTATTGTAATGCACTTTTTGGATTCAATATTATCCAAGCATGTGAAGTTATGCAATTCTATGCTAACCACAGAGAATGGCTTTTCACATTTGACATTCAATTTTCTGATTTAGTTGTATTTGATTGGTTTGGATTTTTTTCTAATGATGTCCGGTTTCATATTCAACAGCTAGAACAAAACTCAGAAATTTCTCTGACGCATCTTTATAATCCTTTGTCTGAAGAAGTTAATGCACTTTTATCTAAAATTCAACCATATGTAAAGTTGGAATTTAGAAATATTATGGTGAATTATATTTATATGATAAATTTCCATAATGATTTGACAATTAACTCTACGGATAAAGACAATATTAACTATTTTAGGGGACTTACAATGTGGACAGGAAATACAAAAGGTGAAAATATTATCAAAATGTATGAAGACATGTTGATAAGTATGGAGTTTCCTTGTGAATTGTATTATGAATAAAAAAATTTATTTAATTTATTTTGCAAACTTTAAGTAAAATCATATGAATATACTTATAAAATATTATAGTCATATACAAAATCAATGAAATTAATAAATTATTATTAATATTTTCACCTATGTCTTTGTATAAAGATACTATTTTTCTTATATAACTTGAATATATAATTATAATAATAAAATATAATAAAGCTAATGCAATAATTAAAGATATGGTTTTTTCATTGTTACAAAAATAACATAATGATAATCCAAAATAAAATATATTAATAAATATAATTAAAAAAGACATATTAATATAATTTTTAGATGTCGATGAAGTATTATTATTTATATAATCTTCACTAATATGTATTGCAATAAGATTATTAATCATAATAATCAAATATACTAAGAATAAAATTATATTATATTTTTTATTATTAATTATATTAATAAAACATCTTCGCGATTGTTCTTGTCGTATTACTCTACGTTCTGGTTGTGTAGGATGAACTATATTTGGTCTATGTCTTTTATTATTTTTTTTAACCTTTATAAATTCATTAATTATATCTTTTCTACAATTTGGACACGTGGTATTATTTTTAAACCATTCATTTATACATATTTTATGATATTTATGAGAACAAGAAAAAGTCTTTGATTTTTTTTCAATTTTAGAATAACATATTGAACACAGATCATTGTATGATAATACAGATATAGTATCTGTATTATCATTTATTTCTTTAGTTGGAAAATTTTTTATATCTTGTAAAGGGGTTATATTAATAACAGTATGTTCTACCATATTTTGATTCAAATTTATATTATTAATATTATAATTAAAGATATTCAATTTTTATTAAACAAACTTTAAAAGTTTATTTAATAACTGTGTTATTTGCTAACAGTGTTGGGATATACCCAACTGTTAATTAGTCTATATGCCAATCAATTTTTATACACAGGTGGGGTAAAAGTATTAGTAATTATTTGATTTATATTATTAATTTTTTTATTTAATGTATTTACAGCGCAAAGATTTGTTAATGATGTTAATATAAAAATACTACATACTAGAAGGCTCACATCAGTATATCTATCATAAGCATATTCCATTATATCAGGAAGATTGGTAACATTATAGAATTCAATACAAGAACTCATATAATATTAATTAGAAAAATAAAAATTGATTAATTAAAATAATATTATTTTAATTAAAATATTAATGGGTCTAGATTGGGTTGTTAATTATAAACCTAAAAATGGTAATGAATCATCATTTTATAAAATTAAGAATAGGATTAAGACTTTAGAAAATAATACGAATGATTCTAGTAATGAAAATGAAATTGAAGATTTGCGTAATTCATTAAAGAATATTAGTATTACTCCAGAAGATACTATTAATAATTTATCTGAACAAGAATTAATAGAAACAGAAGATATATTTGAAGGTGGTTCTTTTTTAACAAGTAACCATGATTTTCGAGGAAAACTTGTTGCATATTCTGAATTATTAAATGATGATTTAATAGAAGAAGCACATGATAATCACGGTGCTAAAAAATCAATTGAATATGCTGATAAATTAGAACAACAATTATCTAAATATAATTATGATAATTTAAATGAAGATGAACAAGAAGATTATGATGATATAATTAGGGCAATTAAATGGCTACGTTTCTGGGGAAAACATGGTCATGGATTTACAGCATGGTATTAATTTGTGTTCTGTGCAAACTCTTTATATCCTTCGGATTAGTTTGCAATTACCCATTTAATAAATCAAAATAAATTTATAATGGATAAAATCTTTATATGATGGAAAATAAATGTAGAAATAATTTCCAAATCTTTCTACATTTACTTTATAATATTTATAATCTGAAAATGAGATATTTGAGAAATTAATAATATAATCTTTAACTTCTAAAATATATTTTCCATTGTAATTAATTATTTCTTTATCAAATGAAATACAAATAACAATATTATTAGTACTAGTAGAAGCTTTATTTTTTATAAACATAACAACATCAACGTAATTTTTATTATATATTGCCTCATAGTTAATTTCAAAATAAAGTTGTTCAGTTTTCATACTAGTTTTAACATAATTAAAATTATTAAAATCATCTGTGTCTTTAATAAATCTATTAAATATTATATTTTGTTTATTATATTCTTCATCATTAGATACTTCTGCAATATATTCAAAATTAATTTTAACATTGGAAATATCATAATTATTTAGAATAATATTATTATCATCATAATTAATATTAAAATATTCATTTATTAATAATAAATCATAATTAATTTTATTTCCAAAAGTAACAGATAAAAATCCAAAAATTAATAAAAGTTTCATTACTAATTTAATTTAAAATTAGTAATAAAATTATCAATTTTTCTTAATAAATTATTTACGACCTTTTGATTTCTTAGATGTTTTTCTTGATTTCTTAGAGGATTTTTTTGATGTTCTTCTTGAGGTTCTTCTTGAGGTTCTTCTTGAGGTTCTTCTTGAGGTTCTTCTTGATGTTCTTCTTGGTCTTGTGCTAAGTTCATTAAATATTTTAGATAATTGAACATCATTATCATAATCATAATAACTTACTGGTCTTTGATATTGATATTGATATGCAGGAACACTATAGTGAAGTGTTATATTTGGTTTTTGTTGTTGTGCTTGTGGTTGATAAGCTGGAGCAGGTGTTGGTGTTGGTGGATAGTTAGGATAAGGATTATGAGCTAGTGAAGGTGTAGTTGATTGAGGTCTAGGATTATAAGGGTTATGTGTTAAAGGAACTGGTGTATATGGAGAACTGGTTGGATAAGAGCTTGGGTCTGGATTATGAACAGGTAAATTAGACCCACCTTTTTTATTTGATGATTTAGATTTGGAATTATTCTTACGCATATAATATAATCTATATTAAAAATTTAAAAATTGATTATTAATATTATTAAAAAATTTAAAATAATATTAATGGAGTATTGTTGTATTTGCAAAAATAAATTAACTAAGGATACTGAATATATTTGTTATGTTCATAAATATAGACCTTATGGCGGCTATTCTAAAAATGAATATCCGAGAGTAATGTGTTCTCGAGAATGCTTACACAAATATGAGAAAATTGGAAGATGTAATTTATGTCATATTATTAATTATGAATGGTCTATTATGAAAAAAGGAGAAGATGGTTATTTATATTGTGATGATATAGATGAATGTAATATGGGTAATGATACATGCTACAATCTCTACCAAAGGTAAATTTAATATAAAAATTGATTGTGAGTTAGAATTTACTATGTAAATTTTAACTTACGCAATCAAAAGTTATTTGTGATCACAAATAAAAATTGATAATAATTAATTATAAATATATTATTTTCTATTAAATGGGTCGCTATTATTTTGGAACAATTTCTGGCAAATTTGTCGGTAATCAAGGAGCAGACGATATTAAGTTTTTTAAAAGTCCTATTATTTTCTCTGCACCATTACGGTGCTATGAATATATGAAATGCAGCTGTTTTGTAAAAGATATTTATTCATTATATTGTATTAATTGCTATGACAGTCTTGAACATCAAATGGAAGATTTTGATGAAGATGATGTGGATGAATATAAAGCAAATGGAGGGCTGATTTATGAAAGTTGTTTAGTTAAATTTAATTTTGATAAATATGAACTTGAATATATTCAAAATAAATTGAAAGAATTAGAAGAAAAGATTAATAAAAATAGTAAAATAGATATTATTAAAAAATTAAATATTAATATTTTTAATAATTCTAAAAGTAAAAAAAACAAAACAGATTCTAGCGAAACAGATTCTAGCGAAACAGATTCTAGCGAAACAGATTCTAGCGAAACAGATTCTAGTGAAACAGATTCTAGTGAAATAGATTCTAGTGAAACAGATTCTAGTGATGACGAACCATCATTTGAATATAGTATAAATGATGATGGTATGAATTTTAGTGATAAAAAATATAAATATATTTTAACATGGTGTATTGGAAAACAAATTGAACATAGTCTTAAAGAACTTGGATATTCTGAAATTTATTGTGAGGATTAATATTTGGGTATAAATTAAAAATTGATTAATTTAAACAAAAGATACTTAATATATTAATCAGTAATATGGAAGAGTCTAGACATCTATGCATAAATAAAAAAATATGTCCAATTAATTGTAATGAATGGGTTGAATGTTTAGAAACATATGACCATACTTATAAACAAAGCACATGTTGCACTATAATATGTTGTCCTATTAAATTTCCATTAAATTTAATATTTTTTGGCCCATGTGCATTATATAATATGTTACGAAATAAATGTCATGACACAAATAAAAATTATTTATGTTAAACATTAAAAATTATATTATATTCTAATGTATTAAATAAATTTGTTATTTCTTTTATTTTATTATTAATTTTAATAATTTTAGATAATTCATCTAAATTATTAATATTGTTATTAATTTTAATTTCATATGAAGATAGATTATTAATTATATTTTTAAATTCTTCTGCATTTTCTAAGTTTAATGTATTTTCTAATATTATTAAGGTTATTTTATGTAAATCTGTAAATGTATTATTGTTTAATAATAATAAATTATTTAGTTCATCAATAAATGTATCAATAGTTATAGACATTATATATATAATAATATAATATATATTTTATTTATATATTCTATTTATTTTAAAATACACATATATTTATTCAGTAACAACAATTGATATACATGCTCCATTATTTAATGCTCCTCCGTTGTTACTGGTGATTTTAATACTAATTAAATCTAATTCTGATAGAGCTATATTATTAGTTGCTTTTATTTTATATGAGGTAGAACCATTTGGAATTGTTGCAGAAAAGGTAGATGCTATATTATTGATAAATAAAGTTGCTGTGTAACTATGATTAGCAGATAATTCTCTTATATTAAATGCTAATATTTTAGCAACACAATTAAATGGAACTACTATTGTATTTCTTAAAAAGGCGTTTGATGAATTTCCTAATCCAATAAAATCATTATTACTTACTGATTCACTTGTTGCAAAAGAAAATATAGAAGTTTCTCCAGCAGGACCAATTGGACCTGGTGGGCCTTGTTCTCCTTGTTCTCCTTGGTCACCTTCTGGTCCCATTGGTCCTCTTTCTCCTTGTGGTCCTTGAGAACCAGCAGGACCGACAGGACCTTGTTCTCCTGTATCACCTTTTTGACCACGTTCTCCTTGAATACCAGGTAATCCGCGTTCTCCTTGTGGTCCTATTGGTCCTATTTGACCTTGTTCTCCTTGTGGTCCTCTATCACCTTGTTCGCCACGTTCTCCTTGCGGACCAATCGCACCTTCTGGACCTTGCTGACCCATTGGACCAGATGATCCAACTGGTCCTATTGGTCCAACATCTCCTTTTGGACCTGCAGGTCCAATAGGTCCTGTATCACCCTTGCATCCTTTATCGCCTTTATCACCTTTGGCACCAACATCTCCTTTATCTCCTTTATTTCCTTTTTCTCCTTTTTCTCCAGGTGGTCCGCAATCTCCTTTATCACCTTTACAACCTTTTTCACCTTTATCTCCTTTTTCTCCACGTGGGCCACAATCACCTGCTAAACCTTTTGGTCCTGTGCAACCATTTTCTCCTTTATCTCCTTTTGGTCCAGCATCTCCTTTGTCTCCTTTTTCTCCCTTGTCGCCTTTTTCACCGCGGTCTCCTTTATCGCCTTTATCGCCCTTACTACCTTTGTCTCCTTTATCTCCGCGATCACCTTTTTCACCGCGTTCTCCTTTTAATCCTTGGTCACCTTTATCGCCTTTGTCTCCGCAGTCTCCTTTATCACCTTTGTCACCTTTGTCACCTTTGTCACCTTTATCACCTTGGTCACCAGTCAAACCAACTTCACCGCGGTCTCCTTTTTCTCCTCTGTCACCCATTTCACCTTTGTCTCCTTTTTCTCCTCTATCTCCTTTGTTTCCCATATCACCTTTGCTACCAGTATCTCCTTTGCAACCTCTGTCGCCTTTTTCACCACGTTCTCCTGTATCACCTTTATCACCTTTATCTCCTTTATCACCTTTTACATGAATAACACATTTTTTTTTACAATCCTCTTTCTTATTGCATTTTGTATCTGATTCAGAATCTGAACTTGAATCATAGTATTTATTTGACTTATGGGATTTTTTATGTGAGGACTTGCGACCTTTGTTATGAGATTTTTTATGAGATGATGTTCTTGAGCTTGTTTTATCAGAATCTGAGTCTGAATTATACTTTCTATTTTTACAATCCATTATATATAAAATAATCTAGATATTTATTTTAAAATATATACATATATATTTTAAAATAAATATTTAATACTTATACATCAAAATAAAATTTCACATTGTTATTCTTTATTAAGTTATACACACCAATATCAATCTGTAATTCAACGATATAGAGTTTGCGTTCAATAATTGACATAATGGACCAGTGTTTTTCTTTATTAGCAAATGCAATCATTTGTTCTTTTAATACTTTTGTCTGTTGTTTAACAGCTTCCAATTTAGATTCATATAACATATCATTTAATTGTTCAGTGTATTCTTTAAAATCCATATTTTGGCTATTAAAGAATTCTTTACGCTTATCCAATTCATCATAAATAATCTTACGGAATAATACTGGTTGCTCTTCTGGGGTTCCAAGAAGGAATTTAAAAAGCATCTTTTTCCTGGAGTTAGGTTCCATCTCAATAGTGGATGTCATAATCAATTTATAATAAGTATTATTAAGATTTTTATTTTCAATATTTATTAAAATTGTGTTATGTGCTGTTCGCTACGCGAATATAAACAGTGTTGGGATTGCAATATACCCAATTTAAATCACTAAAGTTATAATAATTTATATGATATTAATCTATAAAAATTGAATTTTTTTTTATAAATTAGATATTATTATTTATTGAATATGACCTCATCGGAATCATCCTTTGTAGTTTTTAATTATATGGACAAGTCTTGTTCTAGCTGGGTAACTGCCATGGATACACCCACACGTAATGCAACAAGTGATGCACATAGCACTGAAATATGTTGCGCACAGTGTCAATGTTTTTGTTGGCCTTTGATATTTGTATTTGATATTTTATCATGTCCATTTAGGTTGTGTATTTATTGCAAAAATAAAAATTAATTGTGTTATGTGCAATTCAAAAATAGGCATTATAAACAAAATATTTTTTATTTATTAAATCCAATACTAAAAAATTATAGTGATTTTGTTTTACTAAATTTTTTAGCAAAGAATCAAATTCTTCAAATGTATTGAATATAATATGTCCGTAATGTTTATACAATATTTTACTTGTTAATATATGAAAATCAATTATGAAAATATAATCAAATTTATTTCTCATTTCTTCTGGTAATCCAATTGATATATTGAATGTAATTATTGTCGTTAGTTTATATTTATCTTTATTATAAAATAATTCTTTTATTTCTTCATCATGAATCCAATTTCCTCTAACGCTTAAACTATCATCTATTATTAATTCTGTTTTATAGTTTTTATTTTCTAATAATTTTTGGCGTTCTAATACTTTATTTATAATTGATTTATTATATTCATTATAAATATATTGTTTATCTATAAAATTTCTATAAAAAAAATAAAGCTTTTCATTTCTAGATATAACTACCGTTGCTGGATATTTATTATATTCATGAATTTTTTTAATAATGGTTGATTTTCCACTATTAATCATTCCAATAATTAGAATGTATGGATTTTCTTTGGTTAATATTTCTTCTAATTTACTAAAATTAAATGAACTCATATTAAGTATTCTACCAATTAATAATATCTATATTCTGTTCTTTTAAATAATCATTAATTTTAATAAATACTTTACAGCCAAAAAATCCATTATGGGCGCTTAATGGAGATGGATGAACTGTATTAAATATTTTATTATTATTAATATAATTTGTTTTACTCTTAGCATAACTTCCCATTAATAGAAAACAGGCTGTTTTATTTTTATTTGAAAACCATTCAATTAATTTATCTGTAAAATCTGTCCATAAGTAAGAATGTGAATTACTTTTACCTTTGAATACAGTTAATGATGAATTTAATAATAATATTCTTTCTTTTGTTGCCCATTTTTTTAGTAATCCATGTTTAGGAATTATATAATCAGCCTCTTGGCTTTCATAACAATTCTTAATTTCCTTTCTAATATTTTGAAGTGATGGTGGAATTTTTTTATGTTTTTTAGGAACAGAAAAACTTAATCCCATTGCTTGGGGTGTATTATTCTCTTCATTAATATAAGGGTCTTGTCCAATAATTACTAATTTAATATCTTCTGGTGGATGATAATATAAAGCCCTAAATATATCTTTTTTATTTGGATATATTCTAATATTTGATTTTTTTAATTCATTTAATTTATCTATAATTTTAATCAAGTCATCTTTATTACTATTAATAAAAGACATCCAACCAGGATGGATTCTTTTTATTAGATAGTCTAAAGTGTAACTTTTAGGTGCCATTTAATATAAATAACTATAGTTGTTTATATTAAAATATCAATATTTATAATATTTATATTTTAATAACCTGCTAATTTCTTACCTAATTCAGTTAATACTGGTGGATTAATTTTCTTTACATTTGGAATTGGACCTCCGTATGTTCTTGGCATGGTTGAAAATAATTTTGCTTTAAATGCCCAATGACTAGTAGTTCTAAGATTATTTAATGCTTTAATTTTTTTATCTAAATTTGCAGGAGTTGCTAATTTACGCGGCATCATGCAAATATAACTAACATTTCTAAAAGTTTTATTCTGTCTTCCTTTTATTGGTTCAGCACCACAATGAATAGTGCGACTGTCCCATAAAACCATACTTCCTGCAGGACAACTGATTCTTTTTAATTGACATCCTTTATCTAAGAAGAATTGAATATGTTCTTTATTTAGTTGATACCAATCTTCTTTTCTATCAACATTAAAATGATTTTTAAATGCTTCATGAAATTTATGACTTTTTTCTATAATTAATAAAGTTGCATCATCTTCATGAACATCATAACCAGTTAACCAACTTTGCACACATTCAAAACCATTACGGGTAAAGCTTTGATCACAATGTAACCATGGCTGATATTCGCTATGCGAATGATAATAACCACGATTTGTATCTTCTGGTGGAAAATGAAAACTGGATGCATCGAAACTTGTTAATAACTCTTCTCTATTACAATTCCAAATTTTTGCAAATATATCAACTACTTTAGGATTCTGTCTTAAGTCCCAAATATGTTGTGCATGTCCAACACTCCAATGTTGAATCAACATAGAATGCATTGGATATAAATTATAAAAACTTCTCCAACTATCTTTGTTATTTCTATTA
>JACCED010228016.1_pt1 | contig 23527 bp, 29 predicted proteins | sample 7455021 | NCBI WGS metagenome assembly JACCED01 (sample SAMN15323456, study PRJNA562643) | freshwater metagenome | isolation source: river surface water | place: USA:Blue River Watershed | collected 2017-08-19
TAGAACTAAGCCCGCACTTTGATTACGAAGAAGACGCTCACGAGTGGAAAGAACGTATGAAGAAGGAAGTGTACAAATGAGTGGCTTTGCTAGCAAACGTGCAATGGCACGAGACAAATTGAAGCCGGCGCAGAAGTTACCAACAGAGCCTAAAAATGACAAAAGCACTACGACCGGGCCACAAGCACTTTCAAATCGTCGATAAGTTTACGATTACACCACGTGCCGGGTTTGAAATCAGCAACAATTGCCCTGCTGAATACAAAAGCATTTTCGTAACTGCAATAAACGCAGGCTGGCTCAAACCCATTGCTTATGTGACTGATGAAGAGTACATGGTTATGAAACTTTCAACGTAACAAAATGAACGAACAAATTCAAAAACTTGCACAAGTGGCAGAACAACTTGCCGATGACGAACTTGCACACTTAGAACGTGTGCATAATCGTCTTTATTCTTTTACCGAAGGTAGAGAAATTTACAATCAAAAGTTCGCCCAGTTGATTATTCAAGAGTGTATTAAACAACTGATCAAGGAAGGCAATGATTGGGAACAATTTAGTCGTAATCCACCACAGGGACAAGCACATAATGCCAGTGGTGCATTGTTCGCCGCATACCGTTTGAAAGAAGATGCTGTGGATATGTTAAAAGAACATTTCGGAGTAAAGAATGATTAAAGAACATTTTAAAAATCAAATTGACCAAGGTGCCACTGAAATGTTTTTCTATGGCCTAGAACGGCCGGAACCGCACACTATCAGCATCCAGCGTCATCGAGGCTCATTAGACACATTTCCCGCCAACTTGGAATATGTGCGTCATTTAACTGATGGTATGCCCTTGTTCAAGGAAGTGCAAGAATGATAACAGATCTGCGTGGATTTACTTTTACCTTGGGCTGTACAGTGGCCCGCCCTGTGTTGTTTGGCAACAGTCCTCAAATTGAGCTTTGCAAAGTAACACGCATCGACAGCGGTAAGCTATATTTAGACGACAGCAAGGTTGCGATTAAGATTCCCAAGAGGCTACTGATTATCGAACACGATCCTCTAATCAAGTTAATGGACGATCACTTACAGGAACTCAAACATGATCAGCTTTAATTTTGACTTCTCTCCATTGCGAGTAGAGTTTAGGAACTTTTGGTGCCGAAGTTGGGCTACTCCTTTTAAGCACAAGTTCATTGAGTTAGAGTTACACACAACCGAAGCCTTGATTGGCTTTAACTTTCTATGGACCACACGTCGTGATCATGCGGGAGTAGATATTCAACTGTCCTTGTTTGGATTGTGCATTCACTTTGACTTTTATGATAACCGACATTGGAACTACGACTTCGGCACCTGGGAACCACAGGCCTAATCTTCAATGGCCCAGTGTTTCACACGAACGCTACCACTGTTTACCAACCACTCTGTTAGACCATCACTGTCCCAGTTGATGGGTGTGCCTATTACACAAGATCCTCCTGTGTGCAAGGGATCGTGGCAGTCATATCCGTACTGAGTTAAATTGTTGTCGGAGCACCACTTGTAATATTGTTGTGGTTCCCGTAATTCTGGCATGCCTGCGATATAACAGTTTACCGCAGAAGTAAGTGTGAGTTTGGGGCGAACCATACCCGAGCTAACAAGGTCAAGGTCCTGGTCCGTATAGCAATGAAATAAGTTTTTTCCAATGGTATCATATCCTAGAATCAAACTGCCCGGCGCTATGTTGTATTGGTCGAACTGCAAGTAGTCTTCGGGCTTTAAGGGCTCTTGTACCAGCACATTTAGATTAAAGATCAAACTGCTGAATTTCTTGTTCCATTTGATATTGGACAAGCATGATTCAGCATTGTGTACAATGTAGTTCAGCTGATTGATGTCGGGGTCGTTGGGTATGTTTTCTGCCAACTCGTGGAACTTTAAATGCAATCCATTAAGCGAATCCCTAGTAAGATTTTGAAACCAATCAACAGGAATATCAAAACCCTTTTCAGCATTTAGTCGAGAACATATTGCAGTCATTTGAGCCACAATCTTATCAAAGTGTTCTGGTGTGTAACCAGCCATGTACCAGTCAAAGTCTGAATGATAGTTTTCATTTTGCCTTGGCGCAGTCTTGATTAAGCTAGCCCAACGAGTAGCAATGTCAGACTCACTGATGAGCCATTGAAGTGTTTTAATTTCTTGTTGGTTGCTTAAAGTTACAGTCAGTTTCATGCACGTACTTATATGGTAAAGCGGCTATAATTGTATCGGATATATAACAGTATGAATTCAGCTAACGTTCCTAAATCATTTTGTATCCTGCCTTGGATTCACACAGCCATTGATCCCGACGGCACCATTAGGCCGTGCTGTATGGCCGAGTTCACTTATCGTATGGGAGACTTGAACAAAACTCCTTTGCTTAAAGATATTTTCAATAACGACAAGTACAAAAGCCTTCGCTTGGAAATGATCAATGGACCTGAGTTACCTAAGGTTTGTAAAAGTTGTAAAATACAAGAAGACTCTGGAACCATTTCCTATCGTACTCGTAAAAATCAGCAGTACGCCGACGTGATTGATTCTCTTGATATACAAACTGATGGTTCGGCTGAGTTCAAACAGTTGTACATTGATTACAGATTCTCCAACAAGTGCAACTTCAAATGCATTACTTGCGGCCCGCAGTTTAGTACTAGCCACGCACAAGAAATGGCCAAGGTGGTTCAGATGGGCGGCGTTGGTGAAATCCCTCCGGTCTTAGTTGAAGTTAAAGACTTTGCTGAACAGTTTAAAACCTTTAGTAAAGACATTAGAGAAATTTACTTTGCTGGTGGTGAGCCGCTGATCATTGAGCATCATTATGAGATTCTCAACACGTTCATTGAATCCCAACAGCCAGTTCAAATTCATTACAATACAAACCTTAGTGAGCTGAATTACAAGGGAATCGATGTGCTTGACTTATGGAGTCGCGTCAATGGTAAAATCTTAATTGGAGCCAGCGTAGACGGGTTTGGTGTACAAGGGGAAACTATCCGCTTTGGTTTAGACTCGGCTATGTTCAAAAGCAATGTCAAGAAAATAGTAAACACAGGCTTGTCTAATGTTAATCTAAATTTCAACATTACATTTGGCATTACCAACTATGAATCTGTTGTTAACACTGTTAGAGAATTGCTACAGATGATGCCGCAAGATCGAGAATTTCACATTACCTTTAATCCAATTTTTGGCCCAGAATATTTTTCAATCTACTTCCTAAGTACCTGGCAAATTGATCGTGCAGTGCAACTGATCACTCAACAGATTAACGAACTAGAACTTGAATTTGCACACACAAATACTCAACCGTATAATGCATACAATGCGGTAAAAAATTTAAGAAACGACTTTTTACAAGTGATCAAGGACGCTCCAAACAATCAACTACGGGCTTACAGAGCGGACAAGTTGGCCAAGGCCACAAGTATATTAGACAAGCAAGAGAAGATAAGAAAAACAGATTGGAGGCGCGATTTGCCCCAAATGTACAGAGACTGGCAAGAAATCATACAAGATGAAAGAAGCACAAATGAGTAACAAGACCTCACCGCAGATGAAACAAATGGACCAATTTACAAAAAACATCGTCGAAACAGAACAAAAGCTAAACGACATTAGTCCTAGTATGTGTATGGCTAAATGGTATCAAGTAACGATCCATTTGCAAAACGGACATACTCATTCATGCCATCACCCAGGTACACATCAAGTACCGCTTGATGAACTGGCAGCAAATCCTAGTGCGCTACATAATACACTTCACAAGAAAAAACTACGTGAAGAAATGGTCACAGGTGTACGTCCCAAAGAGTGTGACTACTGCTGGCGCATTGAGGATGTAGGCGAACGCAGTGACCGTACATACAAAAGCGCAGACTCGTGGGCACGTTCATATATTCCCATTGTAGAAGAAGCTAAAAAGCAAGGCACGTTGCTGGACTTTGCTAATGCAGACGTTAACCCAACTTATGTTGAAGTAGTATTTGATCATACTTGCAACTTCAAGTGTGCTTATTGTGCGCCTAACATTTCCTCATCATGGATGGAAGAAATCAAAGAGCATGGCCCTTATCTAACTGCTCCTTACTTTAACGACCTACGTTGGATTGAAAAGCAAGGGCAAATGCCTATTCCCAACCGTGAAGAAAATCCTTATGTGGAAGCGTTTTGGAAGTGGTGGCCTACATTAGTTCCGGGACTACATACATTCCGCATCACTGGTGGCGAACCTATCCTAAGCAAGAACACGTTCCGTGTTATGGATGACATCATTGAAAACAATCCTAACCCTAACTTACACCTTGCTATCAACTCAAACTTATGTGTGCCGGACAAGTTGTTTAACGAGTTCGTTACCAAGCTAAATCGTGTGCGTAACAATGTGCAGAAGGTAACAATCTATACTTCCATTGACACGTTTATTCCTGCACATAACGAATACATTCGTACAGGTATGGAACACGACAAGTTCTGTGCGTCAGTAGAAAAGTTGCTAGACACAGTTGAACAAGAAATTACACTCAGCTTCATGATCACTATTAGTGCGTTAAGCGTATATGGTACTCGTGAACTGGTAGAGTGGATTTACAAGCTAAAGGAAAAGTACAAGGGCAAGCATAGACTAATGCCAGACTTCCCTTACCTGCGCCATCCAGAATTCTTGTGTGTGGACATCAATCCTGAAGATGCCGTAACGGAATTAGAACGTGCATTAGAGTTCGTTAAAGAGAAATCTGTTAGCGAAATGAGCAAAAACTGGGAGCAAGAAGAAAAGGACAAGTATGCATTCAATTGGAAGAACTATGCGTTCTTTGATGACTTTGCAGTACAGCGATTAGGCCGTGTTATTGAGTTTGCTCGTGACAAGATTGCTAATCCCAATCCTGAGCTAAAGACTCGTCAGGAAGACTTTGCACTGTATGTTGACGAATATGATTACCGTCGTAACACCAAGTTCTTAGAACTATTCCCACAAATGGAAAAGTTTTACAACCGGGCCAAAACTATGTTGATTGCATCAGGCCGCCAACGCAACGCTCGTGAAACTACACCTACTACAACAGTTGCAACTATTCCTGTTAGTAGCATCAAGAGATTAAACAAAGCTAAATCCTTATTTGATCAATGAAGACTTTTGTAGCACACTTTGAAAACTCTGATGAAACCCCGGCAGCAAGCCATAGGTTTCGTCTAGAGGATTCTGAACTAGCACAAGCGTGGTTGCAATCTGTTACAGCAGGAGTCGCACACATTGCATCTGCTGGCGCACCAACTGATGTACGTCGACTGCGCCAATGGCAAATCATACGTTACCACATTAACCAAGCCAATGATGATCACTTACTAGACGAGTGGATTCATTTTCCAATGGACGTTGTTGACGATTATCAACCCTTGCTAAACAGCATTAGGTTACGTGCCCATGCATTTGAATTGTATGCAGCCGCTAACAATCAGCAAAGCCAAACACGAGTCAGCTTATTAAGAGTAATACAAGCCATTGATGCATTTGAAGCAACAGTGGACCCTGCAGGCTATCAATCATATTTGCGCTTTCAACACAGCTCAATAGAACTTAGTGCGGAAGACAAAACAAGTACAGTCGAGCCCGGAACTATTGTATTGGTAGCTCCGCCCCCAGTGCGTACAGCATATCAAATGTATCGTGCCAATGATACAACACTGCTAGACAAGCGACTAATGCGTCCTTGGACTTCGCTTGAAACTGAATATTCTATGATCGTGTTAAACAAACACGTAGAATTAATCAATCCCGATACAATGCCTTTATGCCAAGATAACTATACTATGAATAGCACAGTTCCGGTTGCACACTTAATTGACAGCAACAACATGGAATCTATTTCAACCACCAGGATAGTAAAAATACAGCATGAAGACTAAAGTAATTATTGCAGACAACCAGAATCTAAGCCCCGAGGATTTTGAATTTTTAAGTAGGCCTCTTGAGCTACAGTTTCACGATGTTGATGTTGTCAAGCTAAACGGTGGCAACACGGGTTGGATGGGCCGCGAATTAAGAACAGCACTTGATAACGGATATGACGAAGTTGTTTGCGTCCCTATTGGAGCATTAGTAGTTGATTTAACAGCAATACGCATTGCGGCAACAGAGAACTCAGCAGTAATGGTTATCAGTGGTGTCGAAGCTGGCCCGCAAGGCTTTTATGCGCTTGACAATTACTTTGCTTATGTAGACTTATCGTTTTTTAGAACAAACAATCTCAACATGGATTGGGGTCCAGCCTGGGCAGACGGGGGCGAAATTGGCACACCTAATTCTACCTTAGTTGACAATATTCTAAGCAAGACTTCGGGCACAACATATTATAACACATTTGGTCCCGGTTGGATCTTGTTGAGCACTGTGCTCAACAGCAATGGGCGCATTTTAAATTATCCCATTGATCAAATTACAAACATTGTATCTGTAACAGATGCAGCCATTAGAAAAGTTGCTGTGACTGAATCTACTGCCGCAACACTTGAACGTTGGATGCAATTTGTACAAACTACTCGTCCATCATATAACATTGCAACGCCATTGGCCAGCAGTATCGACTCTGTGTTTTCCGCGACAGCAACACCTGTAGAAAACTTATACACCACAGCCGACTCATTAAATGCGTTTTTAATTCCGTTTAGTTTGAGTCGTGAATTCCGCTTGGTATTCTTTTCAAACACAGCAGAAAACATTCAGCACGTCAAAACTATTGTTGCAGAGTGGAACGGGCTTAACCAAGCTGAACTGCCAATTCCCGCACACTATCAAACAGCACTGAATCAAATTGATTATTCAAAATGGCAAGCAATGACTCAAGGCTATGTAGCGTACTTTGAATTTGACAGCGACAGTTTGATTGAAGATATAGCAACACAGCGTCACGTTAATAACTTTATTTTCCTGGGCAACTATTCCTTTTCCGTAAGAGCATTTCTTATCTTAGGTACTCGTGTGGCCAGCACTGAAATTTGCTACCAAGGACCCAATGGATATTCCGTAGAACAGCTATTAAAGTCGGGACCGTATCAACAAGACTTGTACAAGCGTTTTAGAATCACTTATAGAAACACTCAAACAGGACTTCAAGTCCCAACTGATTATGAAATTGAGCCACATTTCTTGGCACAAAAATGGGCACGTGCCTTGCGTCACGACTACTTAGAAGATGACAGCAACAAGGTAGAAAAGAACTACATGCTTCAGCATTGGGAATATGATGAAGCCAACGTTAACGGTAGATCACTTACACAGCTATGTTCCGAAATGAATCGCTATGTAACACACATTAACGGCTATTTTGATGGCAGCAGTGAACGCCGTGTTAACTACGAAATTACACAATACTTTGATCCTGCTACTGTTGGCCAACAAATACTAAATGAAATACACCATCATTTTGAATTACTAATTGGGCAAGTATGGAGTGTTAGCGAGTACTATAAATTAGCTGACAGTGCCACTTGCTTTGCTATTCGTCAATTAAACAACTTGTGTCACGAAATGGAAAGTCTATTACGACCAAGTTTTAGAAATTCAGGCTGGTGGAGTGCTGGCGTTTACTTCCCGTATCTGCGAGTTATTCGTTACCGATTTATTGACAGTGACTACGATCATTTTAGCCAAATACAGCACTTTGGCGATTTGATTTTGCACTATTCACAGCTGGGCAAGACTCCAATGGAAGCCTTTGCTGCCAACGATGCTGAAGTATTTGATGACAACATCACTGGACTTCGTTATCTCAGCGGTGAGTTTGATATTAGCTTTAGAACTGATACACCACTGTACATACAACAAAATACCATTGCTAAATCAAATGCGCGAGCTTTTCCTTGGATACGAGAACGAGGCCAGGACCCCGAAAGTAAGTACACTGGTATTGGATTTGTCAAGGTAGCCAATTTTGATCGAACTACTTTCCCAGGAATGAGTGCAGAACAAATCATGGCTGAACTTGTCAAATGCGATGACATATACAAACTGGAATTGATCGACGGTGAGGGCAATACTGTAAAACAAGCAGTATTAGACTACACTTGGCGTGACATTCTAACAATTACAGATCCAACAGTGCCCAACTACACTGGCGAATTTAAATGGGAATAACATGAAAACACTACTAAACTTATTATTGAAACCTTATCGCATGTTCCAAGAATGGAAGCGATTACGTGCAAGACGCAAAATGATTGCGGAAATGAAAAAGCACGACCCTTTCATTTACTAATATGATACTGGGAATTACAGGACAAAACCACGACGCTTCGGCAGCATTGATCGACGGCGATCGTATAGTATGGGCTGGACACAGTGAACGCTACAGTCGACAAAAGAACGACAGTTTAATTCATCCTGGCCTATTAGACGAAGCGTTTGCTTATGGCATACCTGAGAAAATTGTATGGTTTGAACGGCCGCTACTAAAAAGCCTGCGTAGAATATATTCAGGTGAACGTCCTTGGTACACTAGCCCTTCTGGTCATTTGGCGGATCACGAGCTGTCGCATATTCCTACACATTATGTAGGCCATCATCAAAGTCATGCTGCCGCAGGTTATTATACCAGTGGATTTGAAGATGCTGCGGTTGTTGTAGTAGATGCTATAGGCGAGTGGGACACAGTTAGTATTTGGGCAGGCAGCGGTAATCAATTAAAAAAGCTATGGGGTGTTCGTTATCCTAACTCAATTGGCTTATTTTATAGTGCTATTACACAGTGGTGCGGCTTAAAGCCCAACGAAGAAGAATACATTTTAATGGGCATGGCAGCTTATGGCCAACCCAAATATTACAATGAAATGCGAGACACATTCTTTAGTGAATGGAACTTGCCCAAGTTTAAATTGCGTCATAACTTGCATCGTGGATGCCGCTGGTGGACACCCAACGATCATGCAGCCAGCAAGTATGATATAGCCGCATCTGCACAGGCCATTGTTGAAGACTACATGGTAGCTATTACTTCATATGCAAGATTATTAACAGGCAGTTCTAATTTAGTGCTACAAGGTGGTGTTGCATTAAATTGCGTGGCAAATACACTGATTGCAAATTCTGGTGCGTTCAAACGCATGTGGGTCATGCCCAATCCCGGAGATGCAGGCAGTGCCATTGGGGCAGTTGCAGCCTACACTAAGACTCATTTAAAATGGACAACACCATTTTTAGGCACTGACATTGATCGTGACTTAGACATTGGCGCTATTGTAAATGATCTACTGTCTGGTAAGGTAGTAGCAGTGGCCAACGGTCGTGCAGAGTTTGGCCCCCGTGCCCTGGGTAATAGAAGTTTGTTATGCGATCCTCGCGGACCCAATGCCAAGGATCGTATGAATACTATTAAAAAGCGTCAAAAGTTTCGCCCCTTTGCGCCAGCAATATTAGCAGAACACGCAGAAGCATACTTTGAAATGCCTGCCATTGTACCCAACAGTCCTTATATGAGCTATGTTGTTCGTTGTAGAGTACCTGACATGATTCCCGGGGTCGTACACGTAGACGGAACCAGCAGAGTACAAACTGTTACAGCCGAAGATAATCCTGTATTTCGTAAAATATTAGAAGCATGGTACGCGGCATCAGGCTGTCCTATCTTAATGAATACTAGCCTAAACATTAAAGGCGAGCCTTTGGTCAATACATGGGAGGATGCCATGCGTTTTCAAAAGAAGCACAACGTAAAAGTCTATTAAGTGTATGAAAAGAATACTGGTATTAGGCGACAGCATTACTTTTGGCCACGGTTGCCAAGATCGTCAATATTATTGGGACTATGATAAACAATGTTATATTGGCGATCCAACTACCTTTACAGGCCCGTCGGCACATTGTTGGGCACAGCATATACAGGATGAACTGGGTTACTCAGTTGTCAACATTGCCCGGAGTGGCAATAACAACACGCACCTGGCTTGGCAATGTTTACAAGCAGTGCAAGAAAATAAAGAAAAGTTTGATCATATTATTGCGGCCTTTTCCTACGATGATAGACAAGATTGGGAGCATCCTGCTCACGACACTGAAGAAATGGTCAGCGCAAGCCCGTTATCACCTCCGCCCATGTGGTTGAAATTAAATCCCAAGTGGGGACAAGCCTTGCAAATGTATTGTGATGAATTGTATAATCCATTATGGGGCGTGAAACTTACTCACATGGCCATTAATACAGTGTCAAATATTGCCCGTGAATCAGGAGCAGGATTTAATTGGTCAGTACCGGAATTTAATCAAACTGAATCCAGTGAGTTAATTAGTCAACAGTTGAGAAACTGTCAGCTTCCCTCAATGATCAAACACTTTGGATTATGGCATAATGGCAAAATGCTAACATCTGCAGAAAGCAAGTATTGTGCCCCCGACGGCCACCCAAATGAATTAGCACATAAAGAGTACTTTAATGCTATCATTAAACACATAGTATAAATAAACACATGAAAAACTTACTAATTTTAATCACAGCACTGATGGTGTCTGCGAGTGCTATGGCACAAAAGAAACAACCTGAAATGAAGGTATACGACTTTCCTGTTACTCGCGTCATTGACGGCGACACAGTTGAATTCGCGGCTCCCTTTCTACCAGCGCCACTTAAACCCAAATTGGCAGTACGAGTATTCGGCGTTGATACCCCAGAAAAGGGATTTAGAGCCAAATGCGAGTCAGAAGCCAAACGTGGAGCCGACGCAACAGCCTTTACCAAGAAAGTTATTACTGAAAGTAAAACAGCTAGAGTTGCGATCATTGACTGGGATAAATTTGGTGGCCGTGTCCTTGGAGATATTATTTTAGATAATAATGTTAGCCTGCGTGGATTGCTAATTCAAAATGGCTTTGCCCGCGAATACTACGGTGAAGCAAAACAAAGCTGGTGTAACTAAAAAGTATACATTTTTACCTGGTAAAAAGATCCAAAAAAAGCCCGTCAAGACGGGCTTTTTGGTTGACAAGTGGTCCAGAACTTGTTATAATACATACATAGACAGCAACAAACAGGAGTTCAAATGGAAATGATCGTAGCATACTTGGTAGGTGTTGTGGTATTGGCAGGACTGTTTGCACTTCGTGCCCCTCATGAAGATATCCGTGTAGTGTTTGTTCTAAGTTTGTTCTGGCCTATTAGTGTCTTGCTAATTGCGCTGATGTTTTTGTTGAGTGCAGTAGGTTGGGACATTGACACCGCAGAAGGTACTAAGCGATTTAGCTATCGCAAACCTACTAACCCCAATGCTCGTGGTTTTGCAATCACAGTATTTGGCACTGAAATACAATTTTATTCATTGAAAAAGGCTTGACAGTTGGCCCAATGACTGTTATAATACACATATTGCAATAAGGAATTGATATGACACTGCATAAATCTTTAACCGGCCTTTTACTTGCAGGCCTTCTTACAGCATGCGGCGGAGGTGGTGCAAGTACTGGTCCAGTCGAACCCCCAGTGGTTCCTCAACCACCCGCAGTAGTTTCACAATATTCTTACGAAAATCGACACCAAGCGTATTCGTATACTGCTTCTGTTCCTGTGATTGCCAATGCGCGAGCCGTGTTTAAATATCCCGACGGTTCATTGGGCCTGGTGACCAATAAATTAGTGTCGTGGCCTGGTAACGCCACATTAGAAACAGCACAGCCGTCTACAATGACATTCTATCGTCAGGTAAATGGACAGTGGGTAGACAATACCACCACTGTATTTGATGCCGCTAATAGTGTGCCCAATTGCTTGCACCCACGCAAAGCCATTGCCGCTGATTACAATCAAGACGGTGTCATTGACTTTGCTATTGCATGTCACGGGTGGGATGCGGCTCCTTTTTCGGGAGAGCGTAGTCGTGTACTGCTAAGTCAACCTGGGGGACAATATCGACAAGACTATTTGTCATCTGTAGTAACATTCCAACACGCAGGTACAGCAGGTGATTTAAATGGCGACGGATACCCAGATTTGATTATGACCAATAAAGACGGTGTTGATGTGTTTATTAATGATCGTACAGGCCGCTTTGTCAAGTCCACGGATTTAACTATTCCGCAACAGCGTCGAGCATTCCATGTTGAATTATTGGATTTAAATGGCGACGGTAAAGCTGATTTTGTAGCAGGCAGTCATGAATGGGAAGATGCAACACGTATTATCTTAAATCCCGGTGACAACAACTTTGGTGGTACTTTGTTTAATCGCCCCACTGAAATTACGATTCCCCCAGTGCCCGGTGGCGGAGTTGTTACAGACTTCTTGTATGCGAAATCTGTCAATGCCTTGTACATTGTACGCACAGGCGATGGACGCAACAATGGCACAGTTTTCTATGAAGGTGTATGGGTACAGAAATTTGATTTGACCACACGTATCAGCACAGTGGTTTATGCAAACCCCGCTTGGAGCGAAGCTGGTCGTCCTTGGAATAAATGGATTGACTGGGTCATTGAAAAAGATGGCAACGTGCAAACCGATGTGGGCACACAAATTCAAATTCCAATTCAATAATGAACGGCTTTTTATTACTGCACGGAAAGGGGTCGGGTCCAAACTACCCGGCTTGTGCAATGATTCCTTTATATAATCAAATGGTCGCCGACGGATTGTTAGTTGATTATGTGTCGCATTCATGGGGGCAGGGAAAGTTATACACGCAACCTTTTGAGCACTGTATTCCCGATATTCATCAAGGCATTGGTCGCTTGGTTCGACAAGGAGCAACAAGAATACACATTGTTGGGCATAGCTTAGGTGCTAACGTAGCTTTCTTTTACGCTACACAATACACCAACTTTGCAAGCATTGTAAGTCTAGCGCCAGCACATAACACACACTTGGCAAAATTTAACCACTGGTCGCTTTGGAGTAGGAACAAAGCCAAATCTTTAATTGACAGTGGCACAGACACACCGGCAGACTTTATTGATGTGGCAATGACTGAAGTGTATATTACACAAGGAGTTCCTTCTGCTTATTTGTCTTATTTGAATCCCGAAGGCAATACAGTAATGACTCGTAATGTGCGAAGGTTTATACAGCCCGCCAACTTGTTTATTGCGTCAGGCTCTAACGACCCTACTCAGATTGATGTAGACAGGTTAATTTATGCTCCTGCACTTAAAACAAATGTCAGTCGATTCCTTCAAACAAATGATGGCCATATTGATATTGTAGTCAACACTTACCCAAAATGGCGTGAGTGGTGCGCCAATTTAGGTGATTAACACAGTAGTTAAAGCGTAAAAAACTTTGACGTTTGGGCAGATCGCCCTTAACGGCACCGCTAGATAGGGCACATTGGTTGCCCTATTTTCTTGACTTGTTATAAGTATTTTGCTACAATAATAAGATGAAAGTTATCAATGTTATTGCTGGCCCAGGAACGGGTAAAAGCACTTTAGCGTCAGGCTTGTATCATGAAGCAAAGCGTCGAGGGTGGAATGTGGAATTGGTCACTGAGGTGGCCAAAGACCTAGTTTGGGAAGGCAGGCATTGTGCGCTGAGTAATCAGGCCTATGTGTTTGGACGTCAAGTACAACGAATACACAGGTTAGAGGGACAAGTTGACTATGTGATAACTGACAGTCCCTTTTTATTGAGTGCTATCTATGCTCCTGCAGATTATCCTGCAGAGTGGGAGAAGGTAGTAGTAGAACTTTGGAAACGTTATGACAATGTTGTAGCATTTCTAGAGCGCGGCCCGTGGTTTGATGATCGCGGCCGTGTGCATAATCTTCAGCAGAGCTTGGAGATCGATCGGCAGATTGCGGTGCTACTGGACAAGCACAATATAACCTACACCCAGGTTGATTGTGGATACCGTAGCCCAGGTGAAGTATTAGACAGTATCTTGTCAAATGCGTAACTGGAGGTAATCTACATGAAAGGAGGTGTAGTATGCACATGACCTTGAATTATAACTTGGGCATGTCTGAGCGAATGGGCGACCGTTTGCTTGTAAAAGTAATTTCATTACTTTTGGTTTTTACAGTATTATTTGCTTCAGCGGCTGACGCCAGACGCTTTATCTTAGATGAAGTGTCGCATAGTCTCGAAGTAGTAGATGATTGGGCTTTTGCTAAAGTTACCAATTACAAAAAAGAAACGTGGGATCAACGTTTACACAGACTAATGAGTCACAACATTGAATCAGCAGGTGGCGTCAATGCTGCCGTAGCAGATCGTGACGTTCGTTGTTTAGCTGAAAACGTGTATTACGAAAGCCGTGGCGAACCCTTGAAGGGACAATTGGCAGTGGCTAAAGTAACACTCAACAGACTTGAAGAAGGTTATGCCAAATCAGTCTGCGGAGTAGTTAAGCAAGGATGTCAATTTAGTTGGGTTTGTAATGGACCCGTGACTCGTCCGTTTGGTCCTTCTTGGAACACAGCCATTGGCATTGCACTTGTTGCTTTAAACGAATCCGGCAGAATTGAGGATCCGACTAACGGTGCGACCTACTTCCATGCTACATATATAGAGTGGCAACCAGGTTGGCGCAAAGTACAAGAATCTGTGCGTCAAATTGGTAACCATGTGTTTTATAGAACTAAACCAAAGAGAAATTAAATGAGAAGATTATATCCAGCCAGGCTTCTAGAAGTGCGCGGTACCGATACCTTAGAAGTAGAACTAGACCTTGGCTTTAATGTGTACAGTCGCCAAAAGATTCGTCTATTTGGCGTCGCCAGCGCCGGTAAAGATAATGAAGTAAAAATAGTATTAACGGAACTATGCAAAGATGGTTTCATTGTTGAGCCTATTATTACCAAACGTGCCAAGCTGGGTCGAGTACTTGGCTGGGCATATCTTGCAAATGACGTAGGCGATCCTACACTTAATATCAATGAAGCACTAGTTGATCAAGAACTGGCAACTAGTTTCCAAGTTGATGACGAGGAAGAATAATGCACGAACCGGGATTGACAGCTAGAAAAATTGCTGAATTTGATACTGCTATATTTGACGAGTATCGAGCCTGGGAAGCCGCATTTGAATGGGATCCATTGGTTGCCCCCGACAGATATTTGCGGGGAGACGGCACTCATTTATTGTATCTACCTATCAATGATCAACGTAGCAAACACAGTGGCAAAGACGGATTTGGTTGGCTAACTAGAGGCTACCCTCCTTCTATTAAAACAATGTGGGATAATATTCTAAAGCCCCGTTGTGAATATCTTGCGTCTTTAACTGGTATTGCAGATCCTGTTATTGTGCAAGCAGATATAGCACGTATGCGTCCTGTTACAGGCGATACTGTTATGCATACCGATACACGTTATCTTCAACGCTATGCAAGGCGTTACAACATTGCCATAAGCACTAATACTGATTGCTGGCTTTATCACCACAGTTATGATTTAAATAATGGTGGCATGCGAGATCATATCAATGAAGGTGAAATGTGGGAGTTGAACAATAAAATTGTACACACCGCAGTAAATTACGGAACAACGTGGCGCACACATTTGATTATTGATGTCATGCCACAAAACTATTATGACCGTATGCTAGAGATTTACAATCCTTACGCCAAGGTACCAAACCCTCAGGCCCTGAATACCACCTACGATTACGATCTCGCAGGTAATTTAATACATGAACCTCTATTTGAGGATCTACCACACTGCTTTCCAGCAAGGACACACATATAATGAAATTCACATCTACAGATAAGTTGATTGCATATCTAGCACTACTAAGTGGACTTAGTATCAGTGCTGTCGCCATTTATTACTCCGTGGCTGGCCTGGTTAGCATTTTCTCGGCAGCAATGGTTCCTATTGTTGTCATGGGTGTTACACTTGAGATTAGTAAACTGATTGCCACAATGTGGTTAAAGATCAATTGGACCCGTGCTCCTTACTTTATCAAAGCATACATGTCGGCTGCCATTGTGGTGCTAATGATTATTACCAGTATGGGTATCTTTGGTTTCTTGAGTAAAGCACACAGTGATCAAAGCCTAGTGTCAGGTGATGTACAAAGCAAGATTGCCATTTATGATGAAAAGATTAAAACGGCCCGCGACAACATTGAAAACAGCCGCAAACAACTTAAACAAATGGATGAAGCTGTTGACCAAGTCATGGCCCGCAGTAAAGACGAACGTGGTGCAAATAACGCCAACACAATTCGTAGAAGCCAGCAACGTGATCGTACTGCAATAGCCAAAGACATTGAAGCCAACCAGAAACTTATTGCCACTCTCAATGACGAAGCCGCACCTATTCGTGCAGAAGTACGCAAGGTTGAAGCAGAAGTGGGACCTATCAAATACATTGCGGCCTTTGTGTATGGTGACAATCCCGACGCTAACCTGCTGGAAAAAGCAGTGACATGGGTAATCATTATTATTGTTGCAGTATTTGATCCGCTTGCAGTTATCTTATTGTTAGCAAGTCAGTACAGCTTTCAATGGTTCCGTAAACAAGATGAAGCGGAGGGTGACAGCCCAGTAAGGATTCAGGAAACTGAGCAACCCACTGTCACAAAATCTAAATTGGCGGAGGATTTTAAATTCTTACCAGAATATGATGAGATAACTCCTAAGTATCCAGCAAGTGATTCTGACATTGACGAGCTTGCTACTGCCAAACAAGATGCACGTACAGCAGTGGTTGGAGACGTTAGTATCAAAGACGAGCCTGTGTTTAAAGAAGCAGTAGAAGCAGGCATCTACAACACTGACGGTTCCTTTGCTCCTCCAGGCACACCAGGCGAACAGTGGGCAGTCAAATCCGAGCAACCCACCGACGACAACTTAGATAAAACATATAAAGCAAGTTCTGAAGAATTAGCCAAGAAGCAACGTAGCCGTGGATGGTTCCAAGCTGTGTTTCCAAAGAAAGATAACCAATAAGGCCTAATGTGAATGATTCAAATGTTTATATCGTAAGCCCTCCGACACTGTATCTTCCCGGGGGTGGACTTTCATTTTGTTTGATAAGCAATGATGAAAAGTGGCAGACCAAGATAATTGAGCTATTTGAAAAAGAGATGCAAAATCAACTAACGTTTTTTGCAACAGAAACTTCGATACGTGACCCCAAGGCCTGGGTGTGGTATTGGCATGTAGCCGAAGGTTGCTCCATGATCATTGTTGATACAGCTTCGTGTTCAGAACATGAAATACGCATGGCCCTGGGCTTATGCAAACATGAGCTGCCAGTTATCTTTCATGTCAAGCCTGGTAACGATGACTTCTCTGCACTACTGCACTCTATCCAAATCCCCAGCTTCCAAGACATTTCTGACTTGATGGCACTAATGGAGGCCGCCCTTGGAGGATAAGCAAATGAAACTGAGTTGTAGCTTTTGCAACAAACACCGTGACTCAGTCAAAGCTCTGATTGCAGGCGATACTGCATACATCTGCAATGAGTGTATTCATTTGTGCTTGGAAGCATTAGGCAAAGACGAAGCCACAGAAGTAACTGCATTTGACTCAAGTGTAACACCAAGCGAAATCAAGAACTACTTGGATCGTTATGTTATTGGACAGGATCATGCCAAGCGTAATCTAAGCGTAGCAGTTCGCAATCACTATAAACGACTGAGTCAAGGTAGCAGTGACCTTATTAAGAAAAGCAACGTACTACTAATTGGGCCCACAGGCTCGGGTAAAACATTACTAGCAAAGAAACTTGCAGAAAAATTAAATGTTCCGTTTGCCATGGCTGATGCTACTACATTAACCGAAAGCGGATATGTAGGCGATGACGTTGAAAGCGTTATTCATAGACTACTGCAAGCCGCTGACGGAGATATTAAAAAAGCTGAAACAGGTATCATCTACATTGACGAAATTGACAAAAAAGGTCGTAAAAGCGAAAGCTCTAGCATTACTCGTGATGTGTCAGGTGAAGGTGTACAGCAAGCACTATTAAAACTAATCGAAGGTACTGAATGTCGTGTACCGCAAAATGGTGGCCGCAAACATCCCGGACACGATACTAACACAGTAAACACCAAAAACATCTTGTTTATCTTAGGTGGTGCGTTTGTGGGACTTGATGAGCAAGTTAAAAAGCGTATGACCGGTGGTGCAAAGATCGGCTTTGGTGCCGAAGTAGGCACAGCAGAAATTCGTGCTGACCATTGGATTGCTAATGTAGAGCCCGAAGACTTTGTTAAGTTTGGCATGATTCCCGAGTTCATGGGCCGTATCCCAGTTATTGCCGCATTAGATACATTAGGTGCAGAAGATTTAGTAAGCATTATGCGTGACCCCGAAGACAGCATTGAACGTGAATATCAAGCTATCTTTCGAATGGACGGGGTTGATCTAGAGTTTACAGCCGAAGCTCGCACCGCAATTGCACAGTTGAGCATTGCTAAGAAAACTGGCGCTCGCGGATTAAGAAACATCATTGAGCAGATTTTATTAAATATCCAGTTTAATCTACCGGAAATGAGCCGAGAAGGATTAAGTAAAGTTATAATTACTGAACAGGCAGTGGAAGACCACAATCCGGTTAAGATGTATAAAAATAAAGAAGCAATAGTCTAGGAAAGAAATTAATGAAAACAAAAGGTACAACAGTTACGGTCAAAGATGGCAATGTGGAAAAGGCATTACGCAAGTTTAAAAAGAAGATCCAGGAAAGTGGAAAACTTGAAGAACTCCGCGAGCGCGAGCAATATGAAAAGCCCACAACTACTCGTCGACTAGCCAAAAACAAAGCAGTTCGTCGCCACCAAAAGCAAGTGGAATCGGACGAATTAGCCGGCAAACGTGCTCCACGCGAAGGCAAACTTCGCCGCATGTACTAAAATAACTCTTGACTTTTAGGTAAGAAATAAATATAATTGTACATGTTAGCGCCATGAGGGCTAACGTACAATGTGATGCCAATAGGATCACAATTTTAGACTCGCTATAAGGAGACTATATTATGTCTAATAATCTACAGCCATACCAAAGATTCGGTATTGGGTTCGATCACTTGTTCAATGAACTGGATCGACTAATGCAAGTTAGCACCCCAAGCAACGGCGGATATCCCCCATTCAACTTAGAAAAACTTGCAGAACACAATTACCGCATTACTCTTGCAGTTGCGGGATTCACTGACAAGGATATTGAAATCACACAGCAAGAAAATGCATTGATCGTCACCGGCCACAAGGTCGAAGAAGACACTGCAAACTACTTGCATCGCGGTATCGCTACTCGCAACTTCAAGCGTGAGTTCGTACTAGGCGATCGTGTTGAAATTAAAACAGCCGCACTCAAGGATGGTATGCTGGTTATTGATCTCACTGAGATTGTTCCAGAAGAAGCTAAACCTAAGAAGATTCCTTTAATCAAGGAATAATACAAACACTGGGGCAATCGTAATCGGTTGCCTCAGCTAAATATCATTGTTAAACAAACTGGAAACAAAATGGCCGAAACAGCAATTCAAACAATTAACAAGACTGATAACATCACTGGCGTTAAAGAGCCCGAGCGTTATCGTGTTGTCATCTTAAACGACAACTCTACACCTATGGAATTCGTTATCGAATTGCTCAAATTAATCTTTCACCATAGCCAAGAAGGTGCAGTGCAGATTATGATGCAAGTTCATACCAACGGCAAGGGTACAGCAGGTGTGTACTCATATGAAGTAGCTGAACAAAAAGCCATGGAGTCAACACAAATTGCTCGTACCAACGGGCACCCATTGGGAGTATCTGTTGAACTCAATGGATAAAGATGATGTCGAAAATTTAATTATTGTAGACATTGACGATACTTGTTTAGATACAATATCAGGCTTTATCAAGTGGCTGGGCAAGCACAACAGACTACGCACAGCAAGCGGTAATGCTATTACATCAAGAAGCCTTATGGGCGATTGGTTGGGCATTACAGACGATCTGGCAACACACTGGATGAAAGACTTCTGTGAGCGTTCTTGGGAATGGGGTGCCTTGTATCCCATCAAAGAATCACAAAAAGCAGTATTAGAGCTTTACAATAACGACTGGAACTTTATTGGTATCACTCGCGGAGCCAGCTCGATTGACCGCGGCACATTGAGACGAGCCAACATGGAATTGATTTTCCCGGGCATGTTTGAAGAACTGTACATCATGCCCATGGGCGCAAACGTGTATCCATTGATCAAGGACTATGCTCCTTCCATTTGTATCACAGCTGATGTTCCTGTAGCAGTAGCAAGCGCACAAGCAGGGCATATTACATATCTACTAGATCAACCTTGGAACAGAGAATATAACGACTTATCGGTACGCCGTTTTAATAGCTGGAGCGAAATTGTAGATGCTCTGGACGATCTACAGAAAAATCTAGCATAACTACAGTTATGCAACCAATCAACATTAGACGAGTTTTATGGGCTGAAGTCAACCCAAACACATTACGACTAACTGGCAAAACACAGTTAGTTCCGTTCAACACCGAAAACAGTCCCAATTGGATCACACTTGATCATTCAACAGCAGTCATGTTGGCCAATGGTACTAAAAAGTTTGAGGACTACGCACTGATCAATGGGCGTCTAATAGAAGTCCCGCCAGAACTAGACCTAGCGTTCCTAACACATATCAGTCCACAAGCATGGCCCGAGATCGCAGCCATTGATCATAAGTGGACCAACGTGCCTTGGCTTCCATTAGACATTCCACGCATTGAACCAGATGATTGGGATTTGTTTTGGAAGCTATGGAATGAAAAGAACGCTGACATTACTCGAGCCAATCCACAAGAAAGTCAATACTGGAAGGGCCTGTGCTGTTGGTTAAATCCCTCAATTGATCACACCAAGTTTAATTACAGCAACACAGTGATTGACGACTGGAGCATGCACTTTCCTAAAATGTTTGAGCAAATTAAAAACTGTTTACCATTCTTTAGTTTAGAAAAGATTGTGCTATGGTCCAACGTGAATACAGTTAATCCTCACTTTGATCCAGACGCAGTGATTTATCCTTGGCCGGATAGTTTGCGTATCATGTTATGGGACACTAACGATCAGCCAACATTTTATGTCAACAAGTGGCCCGAACGAACTGAAGAATTTGATCCAGTGCCTGTAACAGTTCGTACAGGTGGTAAAGGTTATGGTATCAAATCAGATCGTGTACCCCAAGACAAACGCATGTATGTGAACTTGCCTGCTGACACTAATACCTTTGTGTTCAACAACGGAGCGTTCTTGCATGGTGCCGACCTAGCCAAGCCTAAAATTATCATGGCAGTCAAAGGTCGTCCGAACATTTACAAATGGCTTAAAGCATTAGAAGCCAGTTATGAAAAGTACAAAGACATTATTCCACGATGCTAAAGTTCCACGCTGCCAGTCTTAATAAGGTTGTGCCTACGGTGGCCGCATTAGATGCTGTGATCCCTTTTCGTAAAAGTATTCTTGCACCAGCAAAAGCATACTCGCCCTTGTTGAAATTCAACATAGATAACTTTGATAACAATTTGATTCTACAAAGCGTCCGCGATGCTATGATAAAGTTCGGCAACTGGAACTACCGGATAGGCGAAACCGAATCAGGCGATATCAAAGTTGATAACGGTTATGGAGGCATTGGTTTAACTTATAACCCCAACCATGTAGACGGAGTTGAAATAGATATTCATCAGCAAGTGCAAGGCAATCACAAGCCCGGGGCACAAGGCTTGGACGGTAAGAATCCTTTTACAATGTTGTCGGTTGATGAGAAGCGTCAGCACTCTAGAAAAAATACACACTACGACACTTATGGTATGTGCTACAGAACTCCTGCTAGCCGTTCGGGGGCATTGGGAACGTTTTTAGACTCCTTTAAAAGGACTATGGTTCGTTCGGCAGTTCGTGTGATTTATGCTGATCAAATTGGACAAGTAGGTGACGAGCAGTTGGCTGGAGTTCGTTGGCACAGAGACGAGCCATTCTTCGAAAATCTACGGGTTAACATTCCTTTATTGACTAGTCCGCTATTTGTGCTAGAACAAGAAGGACAACCACCTGTTAACTTAGAAGCAGGCTATGCTTATACATGGGACACAAATACCTTGCACAGGGCATACGCTACTGCAAGACCCCAAGTGCCGCAACAGAGAATTCATTTAATGCTGGGCTTTAGCTGTTGGTGGGATTTTGACGAAGAATCTAGCACATGGTCTCAAAACGAATTCTTCAATAAAAAGCACCCGCTTGACATGCTGGTAGATGGTGATGTTATCCCTGGATTACGATTAACATAGTAGTTTATGCACCATTGAACTGGTAGTTTATTATTGTGTACTAAGCAATAAGTACAATTGCTCGCTAGAGTCTCAACACAGGAGTTGCAAATGGCCCCAAAAAAGGACATAACCAAAACCAAGCTGTTTAGAATGGTACAAAGTTTTGACGATCATGACGCCAAATTTTGCCCTACGATAGCTGATTGTAGAGAAGCATTTAGAAACATCAATCGCAATGTTTTTAACAATGAGCTTAAAATGCCCAGCTTTAGATTAATTTACACTAGAGAATTTTGGGGTGAGTGCAGAGGAGTTGAAAACGACACTACTCGAGTCACTATGAAGATCAACAAAAGTTTCCTAAGCAAGCGACTATTCATCAACACTGTTGCTCACGAAATGGTACACCAATGGGAATGGTTAACCAATGAAAACATGACACACGGACCACAGTTCTTTTTATGGCGTGATCAGTTGGCTCAGTATAACATTACCCTTAGTAGAAGTTATAGAATAAAACACTATCGTTTAGATAAAGCCTAATTTAGAATGTACGCAGTTGTCTAACCTAGATAACTATTTGCATGACCTTTAATCAAAACAATCCCAACGCAGTTCAAGGTGCAGGTGTCAGCGGTAGTCGTCAAGGACTTGGTGGAATGAGCCCTGCGCTAATTGCCGCAGAGTTAGCACTAAGCCAAATTGGCAACTTTGAACCACTTGATTACAAAATAGATCATCACGCTGTTGAAAGTGTTATTGCACAAAAGTACAGCAACGACTGGGTTGATTACTTGCCACGCACAGATCGTCCAAACAATCGTAAGTCCATGACGCTTACAACTATCCCAGGTTGGGATCATAAGAAGGCACCAAGTATTCCTGAAGCAACTAACGCATTGGGCTACACTCCTAAAGAAACAGAGTTCTGTGTACCTACTGCTCTATACAATGATTGTGTAAGCAACAACCCAGGCTTGATTAGTTTAAAAGACTTCTTAGACGAGTGGCAACCATTGGGACGTTCATTCTTAATCAACTCGGGCATTGGCGGATACTTTGTGCCGCATCGCGACCATCCAGGCATGCCCCGTCCTTGCTTCAGACTCGTAGCATTTTTAAAGAACTGTGGTCCTTTAGATTACGATTGGCTAATGGATGATCGCAAGGCTAACATTGAAGTAGGTCGTGTCTACTATGTCAATACTCGTATGACACACAGAACAATCAGCTGGGTTAACGATAGCTGGCATTTGATTCTTAATGTACCGTTTACAGTAGAGAATGTAGATCGCGTACTAAAACA
>JACCED010541418.1_pt1 | contig 23523 bp, 20 predicted proteins | sample 7455021 | NCBI WGS metagenome assembly JACCED01 (sample SAMN15323456, study PRJNA562643) | freshwater metagenome | isolation source: river surface water | place: USA:Blue River Watershed | collected 2017-08-19
ATTTGTATTCATTTACTAAATACTTTGTTTTTCCAGCCAACTTTGGATTACGTTCCAAATATTCAATTAAATGGGTTAAACATCCAGTAAAATAAGGATTTGATATGTTGACGTAAATAGTTGTATCACGTTTACTACTAGAGCAGAAGAATAGCAATACTGCAATTGAAGAGAGAATTACTTTTGCCATTTGTATAGATCAAAAGCCCAGAATATGATAAATACTAGCATCATATCCATCCAAATAAGTATACTGGATCTGCGGGTTATCGGCAGTTAAATCAATTATTGCTAGGTAGTTATTTTTGATTTCATCCGTATAAGTAGGATATGAGCCAAAAATAACCAATTCAGAACCAACCATTTGGATATCACTCGATAAATACGGTAACGGATGAGATTTGATTAAATGATATTTTTGTTTAGTTCCATCCAACTCGAAAACATGAACTTTTTGCAATAATACCATAGTGAAAATATTGCGATTCATTGCAATACCATTCACGGCATCGTTGTCATTTCTGATTTGAGCGACAGTACTATCGGGAAGCACAATCTGACGATGTTCCATTTTGCCATCAACCAAGTTTAAAGTAAAAAGTATAGTAGATTTTGAATCTATAATCTTAGTGCCGATAAATGACAAGGAATTTTCATTTCCCTTACACATGACGATGCTCGAATATTGGTCAATTTGATTTCGTTTTATCTTGAATCCATAACTATTTTGGAATTCTAAAATGGAACTTAAACTTTGTCCAATGACAACATTCATCTGAAACAGGAACAATGGTATTAGCCAAAATAGTTTAAATTTAGTATACCAAAAGAATAACACTCAAATTAGTTATTATTAATATTAAAACCAATATTTACTTGATTTATAAATGAAACCCGAGAATTGAAATTAGATGCATTTCGGGCAACCTCTCTTTCGCTATATAAATTCACAAATCCAGAACTTAAGCCAAATTTATAACCCGCTAAAAATCGGCCATACTGCCACTGATAAATGATACACTGGTCTAAATTTAATTTAATTGGGTTATTTGGAAGATCATCGACTCTTGCATACACCCAACCATTGTGAAAAGTTTTTTTATAATACAAATGGTGGTTAACTTTTAATCCAATACCAAATTCTGCAAATATTGAATGTCTCTTTTTTGACCACAGTGTTGTTGAATATGAAATTGAAGGGCAATAATATTTTAAAATATTTTCCTGTCTTTCAACCATACTAGAAACCAAAAAAGAACCCTTATAAACATTAGCAAAGTGTTGCTCTTCAGTACCGAATCCTATTGTAATTCCATGTTTTTTTCTAAAGTATCCTGCGCTTAGACCCAAAACAGGATTCAATCCCAAATTTTCACGATCGTATTCTTCAAGCCTATCCCAAAGATTTGTCATATGCCCTGTAAAAACATTTAATTTAATATGAGCATTGGCTTGACTATATGCATTGATAATGCCAAAACATGAAAAAACTAAAATAAATGCCCACTTTTTCATGCTTATTTTTGGTTGATTCCTTTACCTATGTACCTGCGAATGCCCACTGTGCAAAGCAGTTGAAATACATCATCTTCCCATACATTATATGTTGCTGTACGACCCGCATTTAATCGGTCATTTCTATACCATTTAAATATTTTAAATTTATACTGCCCCTCTATCGTACCAACCAAAGTCCACTTTTTCAACTTCCATTCAATTTCTGTTGCTGAAGTAATGGCTTTATTCTGTATGGATGGCGAGAAATTATAATAATATACAGTGGAGCTTGTGTCATACATTTTTACAATAGCGGATTTTCCATCTCCATAAACATTTCTTACACCTTGATCCAACATAAGATTTAATCCAAAGGTTTGACTAAGTGCTATCCTCTCTCTGTTCAAAATAAAGTTAGCCCCAATTCTTGGATGAAAAGTAACCGCATATCCTTTACCTTCAAGTTGGTATTGTCTAAATAAATCCACGTTTCTTGGCGGTTCACCCGAATATTGGCATCGGTCTAGGAGAAACGAAGTATTGTAGTAAGCCAAACTAATTGAAGATATATATTTACTAGATTTATATCCAAATTGAAATTGTTCAGCTGCATTTATACTTGGATGAACAACTTCAACAGATTTATCCCATAAAAAAACAGAGAATTTTTGCCTTATTGCAACTCCGCTGGATAAATCAAAATAGAATTGTGCGTTTGAGGTTGCACAAAACAAACATAATAACAGAAAGCAATTCGTTTTTTTTCCTAATTTCAACATATCACCAAAGTTTAACAAAAAGTACTGCTTGACTTACTATACATACTCGCGAATTGAAGTTGAAAACATTTCTTTCTTCCTCTACGCCGCTAGAAATATTTACTAAACTAATATTTGGCCCCGACTTTATTAAGGTTGAAAATCTTCCAAAATTAAATTCATACGATACCGAGGTATTAAATGTAACTTTTGACCTTCTACTCGGATTATCCCCCAAACTATAAATAAATCTACCATCACCTCTATACGTTGTATAACTTGAATAGTTATTATACTTAAGTGCGAGACCCATATCAACAAAAAGATTGCTCCTTTTTGTTGATGATAGTTGCTTTGAATATGTAATCTCTGGATTATAATATTTCAATATTATTTGTCTTCTTCGAATGGTTCCTTGATTAAAAATTGGCCCTGTACGTATATTCGAAAACCTTTGTTCTTCAAACCCCAATTGACATGTTAACCGGTTTTTTTTCCAACCATATCTAACTTTAATCCCGTAACTAGGATTGAGGCCATCATTTTCCCTTTTGTAATCCTCCAGTCGATCCCAAAAGTTTACAACATGACCTCCATAAAATCCAACTTGAAGTGTTGGCGGTATTTGCGCCTTCAATACATTAACACAAGCAAGGTAACCAAGTATTACATTCACTTGTAATAGTTTACGAATTTTCAACATTCCTAAGGTAAAAGTGAAATTTAATAAAAATAAATCTAAAATCCTAAGTTGCGTAGTTTCTTGCTGAAACTACAATCATGTCTTGCTCCAAAAGTAAAGCCTCGCTAAACTTTTGTTTAGCAAGGCTTTACCAATTTTATCTGGCGGAGAGAGACAAAGGCTCACCTGCCGACTTAACTCCATATTATTCAATTGTTTATTAATTATATTGCCACCCCCCCTAGAAACCAAGCAGCCCAAATGGGGGCTTGATTGACTAATTTAAGTTTCTTCTAGGTTATTCGGAGATAATGAACCTATGCTAAATTCACAAACATGATGCGATGGTAATTATTTTCAATTTGGAGAGAATTCAAAAATTGTTGTACTTTTGTAACAACAGTACCCGTTAGCATACCGTAAGATCTGCTAACGGGTCATTCTTTTTTTATAGCTATGGCAAATAAAACGCCTTACTCCATAGCAGATCAAATTGCCTTGTTAAAACACCGAGGTATGCTTTTCAACGATGAGCAATCTGCACGTCACTTTTTAGAAAATATAAGTTATTACCGCTTAAAGGGGTATTGGTGGGATATGCAAAAAGATCCTACAACTCATTTTTTGAAGCCTGACACTTATTTTGAAGATGTAATCGAACGGTACAACTTCGACAGAAGATTGAGACCGAATCAACGGAAAACCGCTGAACCCACGCGAACCATCGTACTGCCAAATTCTTGGGCCAAGATGTAATCGCCACTCATGCCGATGGAAAGCTCTTGGAAATGCGGTAATTTTTGCGTATATTCTTTTTGTACGCGTTGAAACAGTTGCTGTACAATTCCAAATTCCTGCTTTATTTGTTGCTCCGATTCCGTAAACGAAGCCATGGCCATCAACCCGCTTACCACTACATTGGGGTACAGCGCAGGATCCAATTGTTCAAAAAATGCAAGCGCTTCCTCGGGGGAGAATCCAAATTTGGTCTCTTCTTCGGCTACGTGAATTTGAATTAATACCGGAATAGTACGATCATTTTTTTCAGCTTCTTTTTGGATGGTTTGCAGCAGTTTTTCGCTGTCAACCGAATGGATCATGGCAATAAAAGGCGCAATGTATTTTACCTTGTTGGTTTGTAAATGTCCGATAAGATGCCATTGCAGGTGCTTGGGTAAGGCTTCGTATCGCTCCAGTAAGGCTTGCACGCGGTTTTCGGCAAAGACGGTATTCCCGCGGGCGATAACGGCTTCGATCTCTTCAATTTCCCGGTACTTACTAACCACAATTAATTGGCAGGATGGCAAAAGACGTTGTTCAATGGTTTTTAGATTTTCGTCAACTTTGGCAAGTAGGGTTGGACTGGGCATAATGTAAATTAAACGTTTAATATCGAACTGTTTCTGTGTTATGATTGTTTCTATAGTTACCTTTGCATTTTAGTAATTTAACCTCATGAAACGCAGCATATTCATAACAAAACAGAGCAAAGTTATGTTTTTTACGGGGCTGTTGATGTTGTTGGGTTGCACGGGTTTTCCAAACGGAACGGAGGAATCCAAAATGGTGGCGGTATTGGCCGATGCCATGACCATGGAAGCCGGACACCAAATTCGATACAATTTCGGTTTGTTACCCGATTCGATTTGGGAGAAGGAATATCGATTTATTTGCAACAAACACAATATCGCTTACGAGGATTTTGTTGAGGATTTAGGGTGGTATCAAGCAGAGCCTCAAGAATATTCCCAGCTGATGGAGAAAGTTATTACACGGTTGCAGCAAGCAGATTCACGGTTTGCCACATCCAGCAGTACCAATAATCCAAAACCTAATTCCATGGAGGCGAGGGTACGAGCGATGATGGATTCTGCGGTAGAGAAAGGTAGAGATTCCGTAAAGGGTGGGATAATTATTTTGAAAACCGATAAAAACCGAAAGCGTTGATTTATCCGTTAAATTTTGAGGAAGTAGTAGGGTTTGCGCCCATTCGTGCGGCAATTGTTTCGCGATGTAAATATTCGGGTACGCAGCAATTGCTTCAACACTGGGGATTTACAACCGATTACGCAACGGTAATCTATCGCTTAGATGCATTGGATGAGATACGCAGCTTGCAGGAAAGAATGCCGAGTTTGCTGCAGTTGGCAGGTTCGGACTATTCCGATTTTTTATCGGTCCTAAGTATCGAAAATGCTTTCTGGGACGAGGAAATCTGGGTAATCGTACTGGATGTTCTACAATCGTATAAAAAGCTATCCAAAGGGGTTGGCAGTAGGAAAGAAGATTTTCCCATTTTAGCATCCACCGTGCTGGAAATGGAGGCCGTAGAGCAGGTGATTTTAAAGATTCAGCGCATCATCGACGAATTTGGGAAGGTAAGTGTGAAAGCATCGCCTACTTATGCCAAATTAAGTCAAGATATTCAGCGTTTGGAGGGCGAAACCCGACAAGTGGTACGTGGTGTTTTCAAGGAATGGAAAGCGCTGGGATACACTGCCGAAACGGATGTGAGTGTCCGTGAAGAACGTCTGGTAATACCCGTTTTGGCCGAACACAAACGAAAAGTTCAGGGTTTTGTCAAAGACATATCGGCAACAGGTAAAATTCTGTACGTTGAACCGGCCCAAGCACTGGAATTGAATAACCGATTGAAAGAGTTGTATGCGGAACTGCGCAGAGAACGAGAACGAATTTTGCGGGCATTAACGGCAGAAGTAGCTCCGTTTGAAACAGCCTTGCAATCGGCCATGCAAGGACTTTGTCAAGTGGATGCTTGGATTTCCCAATGCAATTGGTGCTTATCTAATGGTGCAGAAAGGCCAAAGGTGAGTGATGAGGCGAGAATTTCCTTGCTTAATGCGGTGCACCCGCAGCTGGAAAAAGAATTAGCGGCAAAGAAATTGAAGGCTGTTCCGCTTACGATGGAATTGGATTCGGCCCGAATCATGGTGGTCTCTGGACCCAATGCCGGGGGTAAAAGCGTGGTTTTAAAAACGGCCTTGCTGCTACAATATATGGTGCAATGCGGATTGTATATTACCGCACTTCCGGAATCGCGATTGGGAATTTTTCATCAGTTGGCCATCGATTGCGGAGACGGTCAAAGCATAGAACAAGGTCTGAGTACCTTCAGTGCACATTTAAAAGGGCTAAAAGAAATATTGGAGCATTCCGGTTCCCGTTCATTAATTGGACTGGACGAAATTGGCGCAGGCACCGATCCCCGATTTGGAGCGCCCATTGCCCAAGCGGTGTTGGAGAAATTACTGGCCAATCACAGTAGGGTAATTGCCACCACCCACTTTTCGCAGTTGAGAGAATGGGGGACAGGCATGGTGGATGTGTTGCAAGCCAGTATGGCTTACGATGCACACGCGTTAAAACCCTTGTATCGTTTGGTAGTAGGAAAACCGGGGTCTTCGTTCGCGCTGGAATTAATGCGTAAGACCGGATTTGACCATGCTTGGATTGAACGAATCAAGTTACTTGCGGGTCAGCAAATGGGAAAAACCGAAGATTTGATGTTGCAGTTGGAACGTCAGAATCACAGGCTGCACCAACAAATTGCCGATTATAGCGAGAAATTAAGTCATGCCGATCAGCTGATTGCCAGTTATCAGCAGTTGAAGGATAAATTGCAATCCAAGCGACAGGAATTTTTGGCTTCGGCCCGAGAAGAAGCCCGGAAATTATTGCAAGATACCAATCAACAAATTGAGCAAACGATTCGGATAATAAAAGAGCATCGGGCGGATAAGGAGGTTACCAAATCGGCCAGAGTAAAATTGGAGCAGCACAAAGAGAAAGTGTACCGAGATATTGAATCGGCCATGAAACAAGCTCGGGAATCGGGGATGGGTAAAAATCACGATCCCAATTTGCAGCAGGAGGTAGACCGTAAACATCAAGATAAACTTCAAGCTCGGGATCAACGGAACCAGCAAAAAGTGCGGGATGCCGCCAATGCAAAACCGGTGGAATTGGAAAAGCCAAAACCTATTCTCATTGCAGAATTAAAGCCAGGCGCCAAGGTGAAAAGCATCGTTACAGGGCTGTCTGGAGAAGTGTTGGATACCAAGAAAGATAAAGTGTGGATTGCTTTCGGGTTGATTAAAATGTGGGTGCCCGTGGTGGAGTTGCAATGGGATGTGCAAGGGACAAACAGTAAAAAACAGAAAAAAGAATCGGGCTTTAATTGGGTGGAAAAGCAAGCGAGTTTTTCATCGTCGTTGGATGTTCGCGGCTGCAGATTGGACGAGGCGGTAGGTAAAGTTCAGCATTGGTTGGATGAAGGGTATGCCTTGGGTTGGCAAGAATTGCAGTTGGTGCACGGCAGAGGAGATGGAATTTTGAGAAAAGGTATTCGGGATTATTTAAAAACCTTGAATTATGTGCGCAGTTATTCGTACCAGACTGAGGCGGCGGGTGGAGATGGATGCATGTTAATTACGTTGATGTAAGCAGACTTACCGGGTAAAAACCCAGTTCCATATCGAAAATATCCATGAATTGGGGTATTTTTGTGACTATGGCAATAATTTTAAACGGTGTTGAAGCTTCCGTAGCAATTCGTTCCGAAATGTCCGCTGAGGTTGCAAAATTTGTAGCACAAGGACACAGACCTCCGCATTTGGTGGCAATTTTGGTGGGAACCGATGGGGGCTCAATGACCTATGTGGGTGCCAAAAAGAAGGCTTGTGACGAGATCGGATTTACCGGTACCGTCTTGCATTTTGAAGATACGATTACTGAAGATTTTCTAATGGCCGAAATCGATCGGATCAATAAAGACCCCAATATTGACGGTTTGATTGTTCAATTGCCATTACCTAAACACATTTCGGAAGAAAAAGTGACAGAAGCAATTTTACCTTCCAAAGACGTTGATGGGTTCCATGATATCAATATGGGTAGATTGGCAAAAGGGTCTCACGGAGTGAAACCAGCTACGCCTTTTGGAATTACTTTGTTGTTGAAGCACTACGGAATTGAGGTAGCGGGTAAACATGCGGTGGTTCTTGGTAGATCCAATATCGTGGGTAGGCCGATGAGTATGTTGTTGTCTGCCGCAGCCGATTACGGAAATGCAACGGTTACGTTGTGTCATAGCAGAACGCAAAATTTGAAAGAATATACCTTACAAGCCGATATTTTGGTAGTTGCTTTGGGCAGACCCGGATTTGTTACGGCCGATATGGTAAAGCCTGGAGCGGTAGTGGTAGATGTTGGAACCACTCGAGTGGATGATGCTAGCAAGAAAGCCGGATGGAAATTAATGGGCGATGTGGATTATCCCGCTATCGAACCCATTGCCTCGGCCATTACTCCGGTACCAAAAGGTGTAGGACCCATGACCATTACGGGTTTAATGATGAATACCTTGGTGGTTTATAAAGAGAAATTTGGATCGTAATTCCCAGAAATAGGGGAGCGTGTGGTATGGAGAAACCCAATGTATCGGAACTGAAAATTGCACAGCAGCGCGCTGAAACGGAGTTCGTGTTTCCTGTGATGGAACATTTTTACACCATTCAGGGCGAAGGGCATTATGCAGGTTGTGCGGCCTATTTTATTCGTTTAGCCGGCTGTGATGTGGGATGCGTATGGTGCGATGTGAAAGAAAGTTGGCCAGCGGATGGATTCCCCTTGCATACCCCGGAGGATATGGTTTCTTGGGTGGCAAATGCCGGTGCGAAATTGTTGGTTATTACAGGAGGGGAACCTGCCATGTATAACCTATCGGCAATTACGAAAGCTATGCATGAACAGGGAATTCGGGTGCATATTGAAACTTCCGGAGCGTATTCGTTGCGAGGTGATTTCGACTGGATTACGGTATCTCCCAAGAAATTTAAGTCGCCCTTGGCCGAAGTTGTGGCATTAGCCCACGAACTGAAAGTGGTAGTGTTTAATAAATCGGACTTTCAGTGGGCGGAGACCTGGATTGAAGAGGCTCCCCAAGCAATAGCGCTGCTTCAACCCGAGTGGGATAAACAGCAAACCGTAATGCCGTTGATTATTGATTACGTTAAAGCCCATCCACGGTGGAGAATTTCTCTGCAGACGCACAAAATAATACATGTTCCATAGCGTATTCTTGTACGTATTTGTAGGAATTTATTGACAACTTGCGGATGCATATCGAACACAATCGCCTTTTTTCGTTTAACGAAAATTAGGGTCTTTTTTTTATTGGGGTGCGTGTCTGGGGTTTCCACCCTGCAAGCTCAGGATGTAAAAGGGAATGGTTCGATGACGGAATCCTACATTCCTTTACGGGATACGATGGTGAAACAGATCGATAGTTTTTTTCGCAAGCATTACAAATGGGGAAATTTTAACGGGACCTACTTGTTTTTCAAAGGCGATAGCATGCACACGGGTTCCATGGGATATGCCACCTTCTCCACCAAGGATACGGCAAAACCCCAAGATTTGTTCCAGCTAGCCAGTGTCTCCAAAACCTTTACCGGGGTGGCTACCATGTTGATGGTGCAGGATGGGTATTTCCAACTGGACGACAGTGTACATTGGTATTTGCCCGAATTTAAAATTAAAACGTTAACCATTAGGCACTTGGCCTCCCATACTTCGGGCCTTCCGGATTATTTTTATGTAGATATTGCCGGATGGCAAACGCCGCGGGCTCACATGAATAACGAAGACGTATTGCAGTTATTGAATGTTCAGAAACCCAGCATGTTTGGCAAAATTGGGAAATACGATTATTGCAATTCCAATTTCGCATTGTTGGCATTGATGATAGAGAGACTGACGGACATGGATTTTAGGGATTTTGTACGGCAACGAATTATGATTCCAGCGGGGATGTGGTATTCCCATATTTGCAATCTGGATTCCATGGGTCTATCCAGCTATATTGTTCAGGGATACGATAAAAAAAAGGTGTATGCCGATAATCCCTACAACGGAGCCACCGGGGATAAAGGGGCTTATTCCAGTGTGTTGGAGATGTGGGCTTTCGATAAAGCGTTAAGAACCAATTATATACTTCACGAGCCGATTATTAACGATATGACCACACCCCAGGTTCAAACCACCGCCGATGCATTTTATGCGTTGGGCTGGAGGGTTAAATGGGTAAACGGCCAGAAATGGACATTTCACAACGGATGGTGGAAGGGATTTCGTACCTATTATTGGCGTTGCTTGGATGAGCCCAAAGGATTTGTTGTGCTAACCAATAACGTTCAAGGTCCGTTTTTATCGACCGCCGAGCTTTTAAAACTCATAAATTTTCAGTAAATTATAGGGAAAGTTGGTGGTCTGTACCGCCGATTTTGGTAAATTGCCATCAATGATTTCTTGGTTTTTTACTCGTATTATTGATTTTTCTATTCGATTGTCGCAGAGATTAATCCCAATACAACGAACGGTTGGATGTATTTCGGACGGATATAATCGTAGTTCATCCAAATTTCATACTCAAAAAGATATCAATCCTACAATTTTCCAGAACAGGATGATTGGTTGGAAATTATTGGGAATAATTATATGTTTTTTAGGTGTTCAAAGCTTGCATTCTCAAATCGGACCCAGCCTTAAATTACCGACCGCAGCGGATGGGCCAAAGGGGGTTTCGGGGTGGACCTGGGAGGATGAAATACAAAGTATAAGACCGAATTATTATAAAGCCAAGCAGTTGTTTGATCAACAATTTGGCGGGAAAGTGCCGGTAAAAGGATGGGGCTATAAATCGTTTAAACGTTGGGAGTACCGAGTAATTAGTAGATTAGATGATTCCGGTTACGTTGTTTGGGGCGATGGAGCCTTAACGGAATTTTTAAATACCCTCCGCGATACAGGAATTGCAAATAATTCAAGTATGGGTAGCGGAAGTTCTACGGGTAGCGGAACTGGCAGTGGATCTGGTAGTGGACTTGGCGGCACAGCAGCAAGTGGGTCTGGTGGCAGTGCTGGTGCAGGTCCTGCTGGCGGAAGGTCAACGGCGGGTTCTACCAATTCGGGGCCAACCGGCGGCAATGCCACCCAGCCTTCGATTAACTGCGGCCGGGAAGGCCATTGGGAGCCGGTTGGCCCCATCCAACATCCTTGGAATCAATCGTCGCAACCTACCGGAATCGGCAGAATTAATGGCATCGCCTTTCACCCCACCGATACCAATACCTTGTTTGCTTTGGCTCCCCAAGGCGGCGTTTGGAAAACCACCGATTACGGGAAAACATGGTCGCACTTCTGGAAATCCAGCACTTCCACCAGCTACCTCACCTTAGGTGCTTCGGCCATGGTGCTATCGTACCGAAATCCAGATACCTTATACATCGGTACTGGAGATTGCGATGCAGGAGATGCCCCCGGTTATGGAGTGATTTTTTCAACCAACGGCGGTAAAACCTTTGCTCTTAGAAATTCGGGGATGGGGAATCAAACCGTTTCTCGGATCATCATGCATCCTCGAAATTCCGCGATTTTATTGGCGTCTACTTCCGGTGGGGTCTTTAAATCTACCAACAGCGGTTCTACTTGGACCAGAACTTCGCCCACTTCGGTAAAGTACCACGATTTGGTATTTCATCCCTTCAATCCAAACATTGTGTATGCAACAAGCAACGGCTTCTTTTATCGCAGTTCGGATGCCGGAAATAGTTTCGTTCAAATAACAACCGGGTTGCCAACTTCGGGAGTGCAACGCGCGCAAATTGCTGTTTCTAAAGCCGATCGCAGTAGAGTGTATATGCTTGTCTCTGCAAATTCCCGTTTTCAAGGGTGTTACCTATCCACCGATAGCGGACAAACCTTCGCAAACCGCAATACCACACCGGCCAATATATTGGGGTACAGCGAAATGGGTACCGATAATGTGGGCCAGGGATGGTACGATTTAGATCTTGCTGCGGATCCTTACAATGCACTTACCGTTTATGCGTTGGGGATTAATGTTTGGAAGTCAACCGATGGGGGTGCCACGTTTAAAATTAGCGGACATTGGGTGGGCAGTGGAAATGCAGACGATATCCATGCCGATCAACATGCAGCGGAATTTAATACCACCGGTAGAACCTTGTTTGTAGGTAACGATGGCGGCATTTATTTTTCCAACGATGGCGGGAAAAAGTACAATAATATTTCTTCGGGTATTCAAAATTCTCAAATATATAGGATCGCTGTGTCGCAAAATCAGCAGCACATGAGCGCCACCGGTTACCAAGACAATGGATCGGCGCAGCATCAGAACGACCAATTTTTCACCTATTACGGAGGGGACGGAATGGACTGTGCGGTAGATCCGTCCGATGATAATTTTGTGTATGGATCTTACGTGTATGGGTCGATTTATCGATCCATCGACAAAACCCGCGTTTCAACCACTGCCGAAAATGGCACCAACGTGAATGAAGGGGGAGGTTGGTTAACGCCGTTCGTATTGCAAGAAGGCAACCCCCACCGCATGTTTGCGGGCTACGTGAATGTTTGGCGCAGCGATAGCGTAAAGAACTCCGCAACCCCCAAGTTTACCAAAATTTCAACCGGATTTACGGGCAACGTTCGAGCCATAAAAAACTCCGCAGCCAACAACAATATCCTTTATGTAGTTCGGGGCGATGGTAAATTGTACCGAAGCGATAATGCCGGTACCGCAATTACCCCCAATTGGGTAGATTTATCGCCATACCTACCTGTAGGTATCACGCTAAGAGCCTTTGAACCAAGCTATAAGGATTCCAATGTAGTCTATATCATGAGCAACAATACCTTGTATAAAAGTACCAACAAGGGATTGAATTGGACCAGTATTGGAAGCTTCGGGAACGGTTCGCCGGGTACCACAAACTTTGGAATACCCACCGCATTGCGTGCGGATTCTTCGGGTAAATACGAGGATCTATATATCGGCACCGATAGAGGGGTATATGTGTATTTGGGCAGTACCGCCGGAACATCCAACGGTATTTGGGATTTTATGGAAGATTTCCCAATATGGGCAGACGTTACCGATTTAGAAATTTCCTACAACAAAACCAATCGCAAAGAAAGCTACCTTTATGCTTCCACCTACGGAAGGGGCGTTTGGCGTTCGCACCTACACAACTATTCGCAATTGGGATCTACCACACTAACTCCCGACATGTATGCCTTTGATTCCATTTTCACGGTTGGAGCTACGGCCAATATATATCAAGCGATTCAAGGACCCTGGAACGGAATAAAGTGGAAAGTAACTCCATACGATGGATACAGTTATATCAATGGGGATAGCGTATCCAACACCGCCATCCTGACCTTCTCTAAGCCGGGTATTTATTCGGTTTCGTTATCAACTACCGGTTGCGTAAGTTCAAAATCCATCACCAAAATCAACTGGATTAAAGTATTTCCAAATCCAGCATCCGCAACTTGCAAGGCCAATTCCACCGATAGAACTGGTAATTATGGTATTGGAATTACTCGAGTGAGATTTGCCGATAATACCCACGAAAGCGGAACCTATTTCGACGATGGAAATGTCCCAGATTTCTCGAAATCCAAAGTTTTTAGGGTTAAACCCAATAGTACCTACACCGCCAAAATCAAGGCCGGATTGTATAATACAGAAAATGTAGCGGTTTATATCGATTGGAATAATAATGGGAAATTCGAAAACTACAAAGGCGAATATTACCCTTCGGTTTCCGTAGCTCCGGGTGTGGAGGCAAGCTTCACAATTAAGCCGCCATCCACCTTGCCCCCAAATAAATCCGTTAGAATGCGGGTAATTTCCGATTACAATGGCTTGGATTCCAACGCATGCAAAACCCTAAATTATGGCCAAGGCGAGGATTATTCCTTGGTGTACGATGTGATTCAGCCCTTATTTGCAGTAAATAAAATTAAAATTTGCTCCGGGGAAAAGGTTACGTATAAAGATTCGTCCATCGGTTTAATCCATCGCTGGGATTGGGATTTTGGTATAGGAGCAATACCTAGAACTGCCACGGGTGCAGGTCCACATACGGTAACCTATACCACGGCGGGGATTAAGTCGCCCAAATTAAAAATTAATGGCACCGACAGTCTTACCCGAACAGCCCTCGTATCGGTGATTCAAGTTCCCAATGCCAAGATTTATACCAAATCGGGTGCATTACAAAGCTGTCAACAACTAAAGCTTACCTTGGCTGCTCGCGATTCATTTGCTACCAAATTCACCACTACTTGGCAAAAAATGAAGCCCAATTCTAATCCCAACTTAACGGTAGACTCTTTATTGACTTTCAACTCGTTAACTCTTTCCGATTCGGGGAATTACCGAATAATTTTAGACAATAACGGTTGCAAAGACACCTCCTCAGAAGTTCGTTTGGTGGTTTATCCAAAACCCATCCCCACCTTCACGGTGAACGCCGATAAGCAATGTTTGCGGAACAACAATTTCCAGTTTATTCAAACTTCCACCGTTCATGCGGGTAATATTCCTGCCTACACCTGGAGAATTTATTCGGAGAAGGCACAATCCCCAGCTCTACACTGGCAGTATTCGTTTTCGAAATTCGGTTCCTATTCCGTGGTGTTGAAAACCAAATACCAAACCGGTTGCGAAGATTCAACCAAGGCCACGGTTATGGTGTACGATCAGCCGAAAGCGAAGTTTTCGGTGAACGACTCCATCCAATGCGATAAAGGAAACAGTTTCAAATTCACCAACGAATCCAGTATTGGCAGTACCGATTTGCTGTATTTTACTTGGACATGGGGCGATGGGAACTCGGTAACGGGTAGCTCGCCATCGGCAAAAACCTATTCCACTTGGGGCACCTACCCCGTGAAATTGGTGGCGCTTTCGTCCAACAATTGTTCCGATACCGTCCGTCGGTTGGTGCGAGTTGCGGAAACTGCAAAACCTAAATTTACGGTTGGAAATTATTCAAATACTACCCGTGTATTTTGCGAAAACGAGACGGTAGTAATTGATAACCAGTCAACTACAAAGGATCCCGGTCCTTGGAAATATCGACTAGCCTTTAGCAATGGTTTGGATACAACCGCGGAATTGGGTGTAAATGCTTGGTCTGTGTTCCCTCGCTTTGGGAATTATACCGCAACCTTGAAATCCATTAATACGGTGTCTAATTGCATCGATACGGCTACGGATAAGTTTACGGTGTTAAGCATTCCATCGGCCAGTTTCAATCTTTCCCCCAATCCTTTGTGTGCATTGCAGCAGGTACTCAATATACAATCTACCAGCACCAATGCCGATGGGAATGCGTTGCAGCACGCGTGGATCATAGCGGATTCTTCGGGTTTTTCTAAGTCTGCGGAGCAGTTTGTCTTTGCCAAACCGGGGAATTATACGGTGAAACATTGGTCCACCAACGGCAAATGCACCGATACGGCCTCCAGCCAAAACGTAGGGGTGGTACCCGCCGTAAGTGCACAATCTACGGTAATTTCGGCCAACCAACGCGGGGAATTGATCCAATACACCGCCATGGATACAAGCATCCCCGGCTATCAATATCGCTGGATTTTTGGTGACGGGAAATCGTCCGCTACTCCTTCAGGATTCCATTTATATCGGGCTAACAACCTGTTTACGGGCAGTTTAACCGTTTCCAACAGCTTGGGTTGTAGGGATTCTGCAACCTTCCAGTACGATTTAGCATCGGCCAATTATATCAGTAAGTCCAATTCCCTCAATTTTTATCTCTTCCCAAATCCGTCTAACGGCGTGTTGAACTACAAATTCCAGGTAAATTCGGGGGATGAAGTAGAAGTGGTGCTAACTACCATCTTGGGTCAACAGCGATTGGTGTATAAGAAATGGAAAGTCTTGGACGATGGCCCACAGTTCGACGCTATCGATTTGAATGCCTTGCATATCGCCCCCGGAGCCTATCCGTTTGAAATCAGACGCGGCAACGATGTCCTCAAAACTACCGTCATTTACTTGGGTTACTAACACGTTATTACCCAATTCGTATGGGGTGTGTTTTAAGAAGGCATATTCTCCTGACCCGTATATTGACCCCTAATAATGAAATTTATTTCACCCTATATTTTGTTTTGTTGAGCTGTCCTGAACTGATAAATAAATTTAACTCGATACCTTTTTTAAGATCTCTACTAGCGGTAGCAGAAGAAATGTCCTTGAATACATTCATGTAATCTTTTCGAGTGAATTCCTTAAATCCTTGGTTAATAAAGTATTCTATTCTGTCGGTTTCTTTTAAGATTCTATTGTTGTAATTGAGTAATTCAGCCAGAGATCGTTCCATCACTCCTAACATGTACTCAATAAATGGGGTTGATTTTCCTGATTTGTCACTCAGAGACAGGGCCTTATAGTATTCGTCTTGAGTTGCGCTTATTAATGTTTCAAAAGGTAAGTATTCAAAAATCGGATAATCTTTTTTAAGTATAACCGTTTGCCATAATCTTCCCATCCTTCCATTTCCATCGATAAATGGATGTATAAATTCCATTTCATAATGAAAGACACAACTTTTGATCAACGTTAGTTCTTGTTCGTCTTTCAGATACTCAAACAAATCCTTCATTAAGTAGGGAACATTCTGAAAGGGTGGGGCCATATGTTCGATATTGTTGCCTTTTACAATCCCTACACCTTGATTTCTATATTTGCCGGCATTGCTAATTAAACCATTCATTAACAAGGCATGTGCTTGTAAGAAATCTCTTTCAGAGTGGTGTTTATAGCTGTGCAATTTATCGTAAACTCGGATTGCATTGAGAACCTCGAGTATGTCTTTTTCAGGTCCGATGACTCGCTTGTTTTCAATCAGTGCCGTAATTTGTTCTTCTGTTAATGTATTCCCTTCAATTTGAAGTGAAGATTGAATGGTTTTAATCCTATTCTGCTTTCGCAATTGAGGCGATTGCTTGCTTAAATAGTTCGCATTTACTTCACCCAGTTTCTCTGCAATGGAGTTGATTAGTTTTAAAATCGTAGGTGTAATATCGTAGGGTGGCTTTGTTGATAATATCATTTGATACTATCAAAGTTATGAAACTTTCTGTATTTCCTAGAAAAAATGTTCTTATAGTCTAACCGTTATCAAGCAATTATATGGATTAGCAATTCGATATACTTTGTTTTTATAGGCTGCATCTTTCTATGGGCTGCATCGTTTCCATCCGCTGCATCGCAGTGCATAACATCACGTTAAAAGGCAATAAATCTTTACTCGCTAAGGCACCAAGAATCGCAGTACTTGCCGGTTGATCCGAAGCGTGTAGATTCCAGGACTGAGAGTGATGGGCCAAACTACTTCCGATTTATCTGCTAATAACCGCTTGTTTTCGGCCAAAATTCTTCCGTCCATGGAATACAAAACGAGGGAAAGATCTTTTGCTGACAGGTCATTTCCTGGAAGTTTTGATCTGAAAAGTTCTGCTCCGGAAAGTTCTCTTCCGGAAAGTTCAGCTCCGGAAAGTTCAGTTCCCGAGAATTCTTCCTCGCTGTCGGCCAGATTTAGGTTGCCTCCCTGATTTCCCTTGGAACGGTAGAGAAATAAGGTATTATCTTGGTATCGAACCCAATAGGTAGGGGTTGATTTTTTCGGCGAAAGTATTTGTAATGTTGGTCCTTGATGAATCACCCCAACAGCATCCAAATCAAATCCAGAACTGGCAAAATTGGTGGGGAAGGGGTCGTTGATGAGATTCCCCTTGCTGTCTCTGCTTCCCCAAGTGCTGTCTATACTTCCCACCACATCCACAATGCGAACGTAGCGCACGTTTTCGGGGTTGATATAGGAAATATGGGCGATGTCGTTTAGGTCGAAAGGAGTTCCATACGGCAATCGGTATTTGCCGGCGAGATTATTAATTCGGGTGGGTAGGGTAGCTCCAAAACTACCGGTTTGTTGGAGGATGGGACTTTGCGAAACCGAGGGCAATCGAGCCCATCGAACGGAGTCTGTGCTCACTTCAACGTGGGCTAACTCCAAGAAACTATCGTTGAACGCATTTTCAAAAACAGCAAAATCGTAACCATCGCCATCGCGGATGGGCGGGTCGAACGTGAGCACCGCAGATCCACCATCGCCCAAACTCACTACGCCTTTACTCAGCGCAGGACCCGTGGCATTGGCGGCATCACCCACCGTGGCCAACCCAGAATCCGGCATGTTTATTTGTCGAAGTCCGCGCTGAACCGCACAATCCACCGCCCAACCCACAAAGCAAGAACTGTCTGCCTTGATGGCTGTACTTCCAGGTTTTCCCGCTGCTGGAGCGAATTGTGCATGCAGCAGATCGGTAATGGATAAAGTCAGTAATAACCCGAAAACAGGTAAAACCCTACTCATCCCAACAATTTGGCTTCTATTTTCTCCACAATCGCATCGCAAGCGGGGTGGTTTTTCTGCCAAATAGCTCTGGCTTTTTCCACGATATCCGCGGCCCATGCCTTATCGGCCAACCCGGATGCATTGGTAATAACGTTTAACCATGCGCCACGAACTGCGGTTTTAATGCACAAAGCACCCACTCCTACGTCGCTCAGCGAATTTGGATTTCCTTTTTCGGCCATCTCTTGCAATAATTCAACACAATCGTAGGCTGCCTGCATGGTGTAATAGGGGGTAAGGGTAGCGTATTTCGATGCTTCCTGAATGGCCGCTTTACGCTCCGCAACCTGCTCCGGCGTGTCCTTCGGCAATCCGAACGCCTGCATAATAGCATCAAATGCTCGGGTATCTTCGTCCACCAAGAACAACAAACGGTCTTTCAACTGCTGACCTTTTTCGGCCCAAACCGAAAATTCTTCTACCCGGTCTTCCCAACCGCGCTTGCCTGCACTTAAATTGGCAACCATTGTACCCAACGATGCCCCCAAAGCACCGGCCAACGCCGCAATGCTTCCACCGCCCGGAGCCGGACTGTCGGACGCCGTTTCGTTGGCAAAGCCAGTCACGGTCATGTCCACCAAACGGGTATCTTTAGGATTTTTTAGTAAGTATTCAATAATTTTTTTCGATGGATCGAAGGGGCTTAATTCGTTCAGCCCCAAACTGCGGATTGCGCAATCGATCAATTCCTGATTGCTTACCCCCGCACTGCTGCCTTGCTTTTCCAAGAAGTACTTCCCAGCGTCTAGCATGGCCTGCAAGGGAATCAATCCTACCAACTCGCTACCGGTAACGCGAACACCACGCTCATCGGCCGATTTTCTCGTTTCCTCAAAAGCAATATGCAAGGGCGTTTCCTTGTAATTGGTGAGGTTCATGCTGATCTGGGCCATGTTGTATTCTTCGATGTACCAGCCGATGGCCTTTACATGTTTCAACTTGCCAGGAATACGCACGGGCTCACCGTTTTCATCGTTCACCACCTTGCCCGAAATGGGGTTTCCTTCGCGTTTAACTCTACCGGCTTCGCGAACATCAAAGGCAATTCGATTGGCGATACGCGTGCTTTTGGTATTCAGGTTCACGTTGTAGGCAATCAAGAAATCACGGGCCCCAATTACGGTAGCTCCCGCGGTTTCGTTGAATACTGTTGGACCAAAATCCGGTTTCCATTCCGGTAATTTTATTTTTTCGGCAAACCCTTCGTACTCACCCGCACGGATAATACTCAGGTTGCTTCTGTCTTTATTGGGTTGCGCCGCTTCGTACAGATACACGGGGATGGCTAAATCCTTGCCTACCCGTTCGGCTAATTTTACCGCATACGCCGCCGTCTCCTCCATCGATATTCCGGAAATAGGAATCAACGGACATACATCGGTAGCCCCCATGCGAGGATGTTCGCCGCTGTGACCGCGCATATCTATCACCTCCGAGGCTCTTTTTATTCCCCGATAAGCCGCTTCAATCACCGCATCGGGATGACCCACAAAGGTTACTACCGTTCGGTTGGTAGCTTTTCCGGGATCCACATCCAACAATGTAACCCCTTCCACGCTTTCAATGGCTTGGGTAATTTCTTTGATAATCGCAGGGTTTCTCCCTTCGCTGAAATTAGGTACACATTCTATCAATGGTTGCATGATGCAAAGGTACTTCTGCGGCAACGAGTAAACAACGAATAAAGAAGAATACCCATCGCTTGGTATATAAAATTTGAAGAAAATCGACTAATTTTGCGCCTCATTTTATGACGTTGATTAAATCAATCTCGGGAATTCGAGGTACAATCGGTGGACAGAGCGGAGAAAATTTAACCCCAATTGATGTAGTAAAATATACCGCAGCATTCGGGACATTTCTTCTAGGTAAGGGCAATGGAAAGTCGGTTGTTGTGGGCAGAGACGCGCGAATAAGCGGTCCTCTAGTTCACGAATTGGTAGTTAATACGTTAATGTCATTGGGGATAGACGTTGTAGACGCGGGATTATCAACCACGCCTACGGTTGAAATGGCCGTGGTGGAAGCGCAAGCAGCCGGTGGAATTATACTTACGGCGAGCCACAATCCCAAGCAGTGGAACGCCTTAAAGTTACTCAACGAAAAAGGGGAATTTATCAGTGCCGAAGACGGTGCACAGGTTTTGGCTTTGGCCGAATCGGACGAAATTACCTATGCCAACGTGGATCAGTTAGGAACCCGAACCTACCAAGAATTTTTATCGATGCACATCGAAAAGATTTTGGCTTTGCCTTTGGTGGATGCGGCGCTCATCAAATCACAGAAATTCAAAATCGCCGTGGATGCAGTAAACAGTTCGGGAGGGATTGCCGTTCCTAGCTTGTTGAATGCGTTGGGCGTGGAAGAAATCATCGAAATTAATTGCGAACCTACGGGTCATTTCGCTCACAATCCGGAGCCTTTGCCCGAGCATTTGGGTCAAATCGCCTCCACCGTAAAATCCAAAAAATTTGATTTGGGTATTGTGGTAGATCCCGATGTGGATCGATTGGCTTTGATTACCGATGACGGGGAAATGTTTGGCGAGGAATACACCTTGGTGTCCATTGCCGATTATATATTGAAGCATACTCCGGGGCCTACGGTTAGTAACCTTTCCAGCACGCGTGCCTTGAAGGAACTTACCTTAAAAGCCGGACAGCAATACGAAGCCAGTGCGGTGGGAGAGGTGCACGTAGTAGAGAAGATGAAGGAGATTGGTGCCGTGATTGGTGGCGAAGGTAATGGCGGAATTATTTATCCAGAATTGCATTATGGCAGAGATGCTTTGGTGGGCATCGCGTTGTTTTTAACGCACTTAGCCCAATCAAAATTATCATCCAGCGCCTTGCGCTCTACGTATCCCAATTACCGCATGAGTAAAAACAAAGCGGAATTGCAAGCCGGAACCAACGTGGATGCTATTTTGGAAAAAATCACTCAGAAATATTCTAAACAACCAGTAAATACGATTGATGGCGTGAGGATAGAGTTCGACGATGATTGGGTGCACTTGCGTAAAAGCAATACCGAGCCCATTATCCGAATTTATGCCGAAAGTGCCAGCTTAACCACGGCCGAAAATCTAACCCGCAAAATTTTGCAGGATATCGGAGATTTATTGGATTAACTTTGTACTCACATGTCCATGCAATGCGGTATCGTAGGTTTGCCCAACGTTGGGAAATCTACTCTTTTTAATGCGGTTTCCAGCGCCAAGGCGCAATCGGCCAACTTTCCTTTCTGTACCATCGAACCCAATGTAGGAACCATTACCGTTCCAGACGTTCGGATGAATAAGCTTGCCGAATTGGTGAATCCCCAAAATTTGGTGCCTACCACCATTGAAATTGTGGACATCGCCGGATTGGTGAAAGGCGCGTCTAACGGAGACGGCTTGGGTAACCAGTTCTTAGGGAATATACGAAACACCCATGCCATTTTGCACGTGTTGCGTTGCTTTGAGGACGATAATATCATTCACGTTGACGGTTCGGTGGATCCCGTACGCGACAAAGAGGTGATTGATACCGAATTGCAGTTGAAGGACTTGGAATCGTTGGAGAAATTGGTAGCGAAAATTGCCAAAGTGGCCAAAAACGGTAGCGACAAAGACGCAGCCAAGACCTTGGAAGTGGCAGAAGCGTTTCAGTCGCATTTGTTGAAGGGGAATAACGCTAGAACCTTGGAGATGGAACCCGAGAAGCGTGCCTTGATCAAAGAATTAAATCTACTAACCGATAAGCCGGTATTGTACGTGTGCAACGTAGATCCAGGCAGTGTAAATACTGGAAATGCCTTTGTGGAACGCGTAAAACAAGCGATTGCCGGGGAGAAAGCCGAGTTGATATTGATTTCGGCGGCCATCGAAGCAGAGATTGCCGAGTTGGAAACATTTGAAGACAGGCAGTTGTTTTTATCGGAGTTGGGATTGGAAAAAAGCGGGGTAGAGAAGTTGATTCATGCGGCCTATAAATTGTTGAATTACATTACGTATTTCACCGTGGGCGTAAAGGAAGTAAGGGCTTGGACCATTATTGACGGTACCAAAGCACCGGGTGCTGCAGGGGAGATCCATTCCGATTTCGAAAAAGGATTCATCCGCGCCGAAGTTATCGCTTACGACGATTACGTGCATTACGGATCAGAGGCCGCCTGCCGCGAAGTAGGTAAACTCCGCGTGGAAGGCAAAGAATACATCGTGAAAGACGGCGATTGCATGCACTTCCGCTTCAACGTGTAACACCTACCGTTCTCATTCTAATTTGTACTTCATCCTATTCCGATTTTAGATTTCGGAAAATTCAACGTTACAGTTTTCGTAGTTAACATCGAATCAACTGATTGTGAGTAAAACCTGCTTTTCGGTATGCTATGAATAAAAGTGATTAAAAGTTTTAATTGTTGTTTTCAGTTTCTTAAATTTGAATTATTGTGGCAACATTGCAATCCATAAGGAAAATACTTCAAATTCATAAGTTGAGGCTAATGTCAACCTATGGATTGAAGAACATTGCGATTTTTGGTAGTTATAGTCGAGATCAACAAAACGATGCTAGCGATCTTGACATCTTAGTTGAGTTTAGCAGACCAGTTGGTATAGAGTTTATTGATTTAGCCGAAGAGTTAGAAGGATTGTTGAATATCAAAGTTGATCTTGTTTCTAGAAATGGTGTGAGACCAGAATATTTGAAACAAATTGAGTCGGATTTAAATTATGTCTAAACGTGACTCGAAATTATTATTAGAGGATATATTAGTCGCAACTGACAAGATTAAAGTATATACTCAAGGATTAGCTTTTAATCAATTTATCGATGATTCGAAAACAGTTGATGCGGTTATAAGGAATTTCAGGGTAAGGGATTAATGACTGAAATGGTCTCGGCCTTTGTTAATTGGGTAAGAATACAGCATAAAGTTAAAGCCATTGTTGCATCCACAAATATCGAAAATGTTGCGTCGAGTATAGTATTGAAAAAAGACGGATTTAATCAAACTACCTCGTCCAACGATGTGATTAACTGGAAATTAAATATTTAGAAATTAACAACGTTGTACTGAATTTATACCGATATTGTCTGGTGAATTCTCAGTAAATAATGACCCGACCCGAGTTTTTACGTATTTGCGGAATTTTTGGAATTGGTGTACCATTACAAAGTACCCTATCTTCCTGCGAGCCTTTCATTCCTACGAACAGGCCATTCACGGGAAAAGTGTTGGTTATTGGAGCGGGTGCTGGGGG
>JACCED010462235.1_pt1 | contig 23521 bp, 25 predicted proteins | sample 7455021 | NCBI WGS metagenome assembly JACCED01 (sample SAMN15323456, study PRJNA562643) | freshwater metagenome | isolation source: river surface water | place: USA:Blue River Watershed | collected 2017-08-19
ATTTTTGTATTGATCAATAATAGATATATTTTGTTGTGTATTTGTTTGTTTTGATGATTTTTCAGGTAGTTTAATATTATTTTCTTCTCTTAGTCTATTTTTTATTATATCAAATTCTTTTTTTATAACAGTATTTTTATTGACTTTGTAACATTCTAATAATTTATATTTGATATCTGTTAAATTTTTAAAATCTGATATTTTATTTGTATCTTTTTTATGATTAATAATATAATTTGATATTGTTGTGTTGATGGATGTTTTTGAATAACATATCTCTGCGTGATCATTATCGTATATTTTATAGAATTTATAAATATTATAATCTAATATGTTATCTTCTTGTATATATCCATCTATTACTTCTGTTTTGTTTATTAGTTGTTGTGTAATTTGATATATTGTTTCTGGGATTGGTTTATTATATTTAAATATATTATCATTGTCATTTACTTTATTCCAATATTTATCATCTTTGTTTGGTTTAAAATCTTTAATTGTATTCTTTTTACTCATTTTAATAAATATATATGTATATTTATTAAATATTAGTTAATTATGTTATTAAAAAAATTTAATGTATTAATATTACATTTAAAAACAATTAAACTATCTTTAATATCATCAAAATAATCTTCTTTTATTAAATTATTATCGTGATATAATTGTAATCCATCAATTTTATTGTCTCTTATCAAATTAGTTATACATGATAAATGGTTATATGAACAACTCTGCTCTAACTTATATACATTCTTATTTTGTTTAATGTTATTATATACATATTCATTAATAACATCTACATCATATCCACCACAATTATTAATTTGTTCAAAAGATATGTTAAATTTATTATTTTTAATATATTCAAATACAATTTTATGTAGATCTGTATTTTGTTCAGATGCAATATATAAATATATTGCAAAAAAATCAGTTAATTTATTAATACATATATCTGTTATATTAAATTTATCTAATATATTAAAAATTTGTTGCATTTTATAAGTATCATTATTAAATAAATTAATACATTGTTCTAATAAAAGAAATTTTTGAAATTTTTTACATAAATTAATATCTAATTCCAAATCTAATTTTATGATTTTATTAATATCATCATCTATTATTTCACTGTCCATTACTATTTATAAAAAGTAATACACGCTTATATATTTTAATATAATAATATCATCATATCATCATATCAAATAATATAATTATTAAAAAAGGCTCCTGGATTTTGCTTTAGCAAAATAACAGGAATATTACGGGCAATGCGACACATTTTGTGTCGTATGGGATTCGTTAAAAAGTTGTCTCTATTATATTTTTCTATATGATAGAAATAATATATATAAATAATATTTAATACATATACATAATATTATGCATTGGATTTATATATTAAGTTGTGATGATGATTATAAATATGTCGGTGAAACAACACGATTATATAGAAGATTTTATGAACATTCAATTGGAAAAGGGGGTGAAAATACATATAATTTAAATCCATCTTCGGTTGAATGTATTTATAAATTACCAATTTTATTTTCATTCTTTGAATATAATGAAAATGTTATAGACAGTCAAAATAATCCTGATAATTATAATATACATTTATTAAAAAATTTTGATAATAGTCCAGATGATTCTGATTGTGATAATTGTGATCATCTCTATACAGAAAATAATATTGCAGAATGTCTAATGGTACATAATAATAATAATTATGATAAAATTAGAGGAGGTAAATATACTCGTTTTGATTATGATTATAAATGTCCCATAAATATTTATTTAAAAGAATTACCATTATGTAAATGTGGTTTTCCAGCTGATATTAAAAAAAATAATAATGATGATGATGAATATTTATATTTTAGATGTGCAAAAAAAAATATGTGGGAAACATTTGCTGATGATTTTTATGATTTTATAAATAATAAAGATGAAGATTGTAATATTGAAATAAATGAAGAACCTTGTAATTTTTTTATGAAATATATAAAAGATGAACAATTAAAATTATATTCTAATAATAAATTTAATGAAAGACAAGACAAATATAAACATTTATTACAAACATCAAAAAACTGGTTATATAAAATATTAATTGCATCTGATGAAACATTTCAATCGTGCTGTTGTTGTCATAAATGTTTTAATATTAAAAGATTAATGAAATGGAATAATAATATTATATTATTGTGTTATGATTGTTTTATCAATAATAATGATATATTATCAAAAAAATATACATCTACATTTAATTTAAAAAAAAGAATAATATGATTATATTTTAATATAAAAATATATATTTTTACAAATATAATAAAAGTATATAATGTATAAAAAATACAATATATGTATTCATATACCATATATCATTTTTATTATTATATTATAAGATAAATTATATAAATTAATGATAAATTTATCATTAATAAAATAACTAAAATTATATACATATATACTTTTAAAATATATGTCATTTGTAGAAAATTTTGGCTTAAAATCGTGTCAGGGAGATTTTAATATTTTTTCAGAAATAATAATTTTTTAAAATATTTTTTTTAAACTTAAAAATAAATAAAAAATCTCCCTGAGATTTTTTTTGTCTACAAATTCTACAAAAGTATATCTATTACTAAAATATAATATAATTATTTATATACTAGATATCTTTTTTATTATTATTTTATAAGATAAATTTATTATTTATATGATAAATTTATCATTGTATAATATAATGATTTTTAATTACATATATACTTTATATAATATTCGTTATTTGTAGAAAATTAAATTATATAACTATAGTAATAGTATAGTAATTATGTATAAGTGTAATAATTGCAAAAAAACATTTGAATTTAATTCATTATATATTAGACATAAATCAAAAAAAATAGGATGTAAAACATTAATAATTGATTATGATTTATTAATACAAACTAATGAAAATAAAATACAAAATATTAAAACAAAAATACATGATCTAAAAACAAAAATAACATCTACTATTACTAATTCATTAATTACAAAAACAAATTGTTTATTTTGTAATAAAATATTTAAAACAAAAGGTAATTTAAATAGACATATTAATACTTCATGTATAGAAAAAAATAAAAATATAAATGAAGAAAATACTCTTCAAGAAGAATTAAATAAATTAGAAGAAGAAAAAAATATTTTAGAAAAAGATAATAAAGAACAAAATAAAATAATAGAACAAACAAGAGAACAAGAAATGATGAATGAAATAAAACAATTACGCAATGATATGGCAAAATTACTAGAAAAACAACTAAAACCAATCCAGAATATAACTAACAATACAACTAATAATACTATAAACCAAACAAACAATGTTATCATGATTAATAATTTTGGTAATGAAGATCTATCTCATATAACTCTACAAGATTACAAACAATATCTAAATACATACTTCAAAGGATTTATTAAATATATAGAGAAAGTACATTTTGATGATAATGTTCCTGAAAATCACAATATATGTATTACTAATTTAAAATCAAAAGACATTAAAGTTTATGAAGGAGATAAATGGGTGGCTAAACCTAAAACAGATGTTATAGATAAATTATTAAGAAAAAAATTAAATACATTAATAGACAAATGTGAAGAGTTAGAAGAGACTGATCAAATTAATGATAAGGTTGTTGATAAATTTGCAGAATTTCAAATAAATTATATGGATGATTCTGCTAAAAAGACTACAAAAAATGATGTTGTTTTAATGATATATAATAATAAAGATAAAGTAAAAGACAAAGTTAAAGTTAAATAAAAATTAATTTATTTTAAAATCTAAATAAAATAATTCGCCTCTAAAATTTCTTAATTTCAATTCCCGCAATATCTCATTATATATTTTCTCAAATATAACACAAAACTTATCTATTTTTAATATTTTTTGTATAAAATCTTTCACAAGAATTTCATTGTTATTGTCTAATATTTGTTTTATAATATCTTTATTTATTATATTATATTTGTATTTATTTTCTATGTCTAATATCATTCTAATAATAAATACAATATCTTTTAATTTAATTGTATTCATTATATTATAATTATTAACATATTCTGACATGCCACGTTTATCAGGTTTATTTTCTTGACTATCAAATGGTTTAAATCCAAATAATCCATACCATGTATGACCATTTTTTAAAGTTGTAAGTGGTGCTAAAAATAATGTTCTATTTTTATTATTTGTATCTATACAATTTATATGAGAATTATCTGCTAAAACTATTCTATTTCTCTTATAAATACCATATTTTTTTCTTAAAAAGTTTATAGCAACATTTAATAATATTTTTCCACCTCCACGATAAGGCATTTGCTTATTAATAGCACAATCTGGAAAATTTGATATATTTTCTATTTGTACATAGTCTGTATCAGTATCTATAAACATTAATAAACAAAATCCATATGTTTTAGATGATATTTTTATTGATATTCTATTATTTTGGGTATCTTTTAATGTTCTTACTTTAAAATTATATTCTTGAAATGTAAATATTTCTTTTTTAATTTCTATTTCTCCACCACCACTTAATATTTTATTTGATTTATTAAAAAAATTTTCATAAAAATTAAAATTATTATTAAATTTAAACAATAATTTTTTATGCATTTTAAAATTTATTTTTAATTTTCTTAGTATTTGAAATAAATATGTATAATTTGTATTCATATATAATATAATAGTGTAATATTATAAATTTATTTTAGTGTACCGTGTAGTGCCAATCTTAAGACCTCCTAGGTGTCTTAAGTTTGGGCACTCGCGCTAGCGAAAAGTTCTTAATTTAAGGGGGGCTTAAATTAGGCACTTTACGGTATCTTAAGTTTGGCACTAGACGGTATAATATTTATAAAAAATATAATAATATACAATAATATTTTTTATAAACATATAATTTAATCTATTAGGATATAAATAAATTATATTTATGATAATATTATAATTTTTATTTAATAATATAAAAATATTATATATGAAATATAAAAAAATAATATTAATATTAATATTAGTTATAATATTATTACTATTATGTTTTTATTATAATAAAACAGAATATTTAGATGCATCTGGTTTAACACCGGTATCAAATGAAGCACTTCAACATATATCATCATTATATAACAATCAACAAGTATTATCAAATAATTTAAAAATTTTACAAACTGGTGAAATAAATAATATTAAATCTGAATCAATTAATTCTGAATCAATTAATTCTAAATCAATAACTACAACGGAAATAATATCACCCAAAATTTGTTTTGACGCTACTAATTGTCTAGATAAATCAGCAGTTGGAACACTATTATTAATTTCAAGTCCAATAAATGATTATATGTATCTTCCCAATCAATGTGTAATATGGTCTGATTTAAACCCATACATTAATAAAGAAATAATTGCAAAAAATACTACATTTGATATGGCTTATAATACTGCTAAATGGAATGAAAAAAATATATATAGAACAATAACACAAGATCAACGTCAATCAAATGGTACAGGTATAGAAATAACCGTACCAAATCCACCATCTGGTTCTAATTATGATTATACTGTATTATGGATACAAACATTAAATGATAGATGGTCTGATTTTAAAATATATAATAATACTCCATACAAAACATTTGGAAAATATTCTACTGGTTTACGTAGATTAAATAGTATATCTCCAAATGGAGCGATGCATAATGAAAGATGGGAATTTTTTGAATGGTATCCTGTACCAATTAAACTAAATGCAGATCGAAAAATTATGATTAGTAATTTTCGTGCTGGAAGTCCAACATGGTTTTCTGGATTTGCATTTTCAACAAATCCATGGAATCATTGTAGAATTTCTGCATTATCATTACATTGGCAAACAAATAAAGATACAGAAAGTGATATAGATGGTGGAAATTCTGCACTTGCATGGGATAATGATAATTGGAATAATGATCCGTTGATAAGATTTCCACCAAATACCCAACCATCATTTCAAATACCATTTGTAAATTCTGGAAAAGATAAAATATTTTATATTATTGAACATAATAGTAATTGGGGACCTGGTATTGTTATGGCATCAGCGCAAAAAGCCGATAATACATATCAAGATATTGGTGGATTATATACAACTTTTAATAACCCATTTTCACGTCATTTTACTTCAAAAATATATCAACGTTATTATGGTGTTATTATTCCAAAAAATTTATTACCTACTGATAAAGATTTTATAACTATTCGTGTGTCAATGCCTAAAGGGGGTACAAACTTGTATGTTAGAGAAGTTGGTACACACGATTATAATCCACTTTCAATACAATAATCATCTTTATGATGTTTCGTAAAGTGCTAAATTTAATACTCCGTTAAATTAAGTACTTTTCCCTGGCGCGAGTGCCCATAACTTAAGACACCTATGGGTCCTAAGTTTGGCACTCCACGGTACACTAAACAACATTTTGATAATAATCCATTTATAATATTAAATACATTATTATTTTTATAATATATATATATATAAATGGATTATTATCAAAAATATTTAAAATATAAAAACAAATATATTCAATTAAAAAATTTATATGGTAGTGGTTGTAAAAAAACAGGTAGAGTAATACATAATAGTTTAGACGGTCCGGATTATAGTGGAATATCATGTACATCACAAACCCCACAACATGGCGTATGTTATAGAAATAATAAAGGTGAGTGTGAATATAAAGAAAAATGTGGTAATGCTGATAATCAAAGTAGTTGTACGAGTAATCCAAAAGGATGTTATTGGACAGGTGATAAATGTAAACAACCTACAAACGTAGATTGTGGAGATTCTTCTGCAGAAGGTAATTGTAAGATTAATCCAAAAGGATGTTTTTGGACAGGTAATAAATGTAAACAAACTAAAAAAGTAGAATGTAAAGATTCTTCTGCAGAAGGTAATTGTAAAAGAAATCCAAACGGATGTTCTTGGAAAGATGACAAATGTATTAATAACTAAAACTATAGTATAATTTAAATTATATTATCTTTATTAATTTTTATTAATTTTTATACTGGTACCGTAAAGTGCTTAATTTAAGCCCCTTTAAATTAAGTACTTTTCGCTAGCGTGAGTGCCCATAACTTAAGACACCTAGGGGTCTTAAGTTAGGCACTCTACGGTTCAGATACAATCGTTTTGGTTGGCTGGATAGTAATTACTTTATTATTTGATTTGTGTTCTTTAATATCTTTATAACACTTTAGCATGCAACGAGGACACCAGCTTAACATATCGATTACAAAAGAACACGGTGTAAAACAAAATAGAAAACACCGCATATCATCCGTACCACCATATTGTCCATTACATGCTAATTCACAACTCTTCAAAAGAAATGAACTTAATGGAACTGGATTTACCTCCTCACACGAATTATAACAAATTTTGCAATATGACATATTTATATTATTTTATTTAATTTATGATACCATTATAGATGTTATTAAAATTCAATTTTTTTTATTATTTAATATTATTTACCGTGGAGTGCCTAACTTAAGATCCCTAGGTGTCTTAAGTTTTGGACACTCACATTAGCGAAAAGTACTTAATTTAAGGAGGCTTAAATTAAGCACTTTACGGTACCGTAAAAGCAAAAAAAATACAAAAACATGATATTAATGATTTATAATAATAATGATAAAGGTAAATAAAATATTATGATTAATAAAAAGTTGAATATTATAATTACATAATACATATTACATATTATAATTATATAATCAATAATAACAAATATGCTATTTAATACAAACAATAACGAAGAGTGTTCTATCTGTCTATCTACATTATCTAAATTCGCTATATCATCTAAATCTTACACTCTTGCATGTAATCATACTTATCATAAAGATTGTATTGATGAATGGTTTAAAACTAATTCAACTTGTCCATTGTGTCGATGTAATGTTAAAATTATAGAAAAAGATATTCCAATACCTAGTATAACCATAAATATTCCGATTACTATAGTTAATAGTAATCAAAACAACAAAAAAAATACAATTATAAAATATATATCATTTATTTTCTACTATTTTTTCATTCTTTTTCATATGGGATCAGCAGTCTATTATTATTATCAATCACATCGTATTAATACTAATATTAATAATTATATTAAAACATTAAATGATACAGAATTAGGTGATCATAATCATAATACTTATACTGAAGAAGTTTTATTAGTATCTGATATAGTTTATTATATGATGTTTTTTCTTACACAAACAATAGTCCTAAAGAATGTAACAAAATGTTGTTGTAATGCAATCGGTTCTATTGTAATATCTTGCGGTTTTGTCATTACTAATTTTATAATTCATTCTGAATTTAATCGCAATACAAATAGTTATCTGAATGATAAAAACTTAAATTTTGATTTGTCATATAGTAAAAATTTAGATTTAGCAGAACTACTATATTATTGTTCATATGTAATTGAATTATTTGTTACAGCATTAATTTTTTTAAAATATCATCATGGATATGATTAATCTTTTATAATGATAACATAATTTTTTTGCAAATATATTATATTTTTGAAAGTGTATATGTATAATAAAAGTGTATATTATATTGTTTTATTATTTTATATATTTTATTATATATATAAACTTTTTTGTTCATCATAAAAAATGATAATATATCATATATTTTGATGAAAAAATATAATAATATATTGTATACATATTATCTTTTATTGATATTATTAAAAATAGAATTAATAACTATATATACTTTGTAAATTTGTTTAATATTTTTATATCCGGGGAGATTTTACTTTTTAATTTATAATATTTTTAAAAATATTTTATTTTACTACTTTCATAAAACAATGAAAAATCTCCCTGAAGTATTTTATTTTTGCAAATTTACAAAGTATATATGTAATATATAATAATAATTATATAAATATTTTATATATACATTATATACTTTTTTTTATTATATAAATATATATTTTTATCATAATTTGTGATGAAAAATATTAGTAAATATTTTATATATATATACACATTTTAATATTTAATCAATAATTATGTTTTATTTAAAAGTATACATAAGTATAAATATTTTAATATAATAAAATTTGCAAAAATATATTAAAATTAATTATATAATATAATAATATAATAATGTATCATTGTAATAAATGTGGAAAAGAATTTAAATATAAAAGTTTTTTAGATAGACATAATTCAAAAAAAATATCCTGTAATAAAATTGATAATATTAATAATAATTATGATAAAAGAATAAATGACATTGATGATGAAATAAATAATAAAATAGAAGAATCTTTAAAATTAATAACTACATGTTTATTTTGTAATAAAATTTTTTCAAATAAAGCAAATACTCGTAGACATATTATGGATTATTGTAAAAATAAAAGTGAATTATTAAATAAAAAAAATGCTATTATTATTGAAAAAAATACTATAATTGATAATAAGAAAAACCAAGACAAGGATGAAGAAATTAAAGAATTAAAAAATATGGTATCTACATTAATAGAAAAACAAACAGTACAAAATATAACTAATAATATAACCAATAACAATATAACAAACAATGTTATCATGATAAACTCATTTGGTAAAGAAGATCTATCTCATATAACTTTACAAGATTATAAACAATATCTTAATACCTATTTTAAAGGATTTATTAATTTTATAGAAAAAGTACATTTTGATGATAATGTTCCTGAAAATCATAACATTTGTATTACTAATTTAAAATCAAAAGATATTAAAGTTTATGATAATGGTAAATGGGTAGCTAAACCTAAAACAGATATTATAGATAAATTTCTTAGAAAAAAATTAAATATATTAATAGATAAATGTGAAGAATTAGAAGAAACTGATCAAATTACTGAAAAAGTTGTTGATAAATTTTCAGAGTTTCAAATAAATTATACTGATGATAAAGCAAAGAAAACAACTAAAGATGATATTATATTGATGATGTATAATAACAAAGACAAAATAAAGGTTAAATAAAAAAAGTAACAAATGCGTCTAGTCAACAAAAACCAAAGGTCCACTTATCTCATTCTCAAACATCTCAACAATACAACGTTTTGACTTAGGCGCTTCAATCGATTCTTTGTTAAGATCTCCTGCAAGAACCGCTTCACGTTCCATTCGATTGTTTGTTTGGATTTGTTGAATGATCGATTCGATGTGGATATCAAAATTAGAATCATTGTCAACAACGTTAACCCAATGCGAATATCCGTACATCTTGATGAGCAGAATATTGATTTGACGTTGAGCCGATTCGTGAAACCACTTCCAGACAACATAACCATTCTTACCAAAATCTTCTACAAGTTCCTCAAGAAATTCGTTGAGATTTTCGTTGTCATTGAAAATGTTGAGGAGAAGAGAGATGTGAGATAAGAATAGATTTTTGTCAAACGATGTGTCAATCATTTTGGAATATCCTTCATAACACAGTCGCAAAACACCTAGCTGTGTATCGGGATTCTGTTTAGCGATAAAATCACACATTTCCTTCGGCAAGAAAGAACGGATAGTCTCAAGTAGGAGGCTCATTTTGAAAAAGTAATACTAATAAATATATATAGATATATCAACTATTTTTAATTTTCATTTTTTTATAAAAAACATTCATAATAACATTATAATATTCTTATATAATAAAAAAATTTGAAAAAAGTAACTATCTGAACTATCTATAAAGAAAACATTATAATCATACCCATACATTCATCATGACTCACCTTCATTCTCGTTTCGACGACATTGACACGTATTTCGCGAATCTCCCTAAGCGAGATATCGTAGAACAATATTCTGTACATTGTGCCGAGTGGTTGCTATTGCAGCCAGCTGTACAGCAGATCGGCTATGATCCGCGTCGCCCTCTTTCCGGCCAAGATTGTTATTATCAATATTTTCAGCTACTAGAGCAGTACGGCGTTTCCACTGCTGCTGAAGAATATTTGCCCACCCGCAGCTGGTTTATGCGAGGCACTCTTAGCGCTCCGATTTTGCTTACCGCTGCTCTCTTGGGCAAGGGTAAATATGTTATACCCACTGCCGGCGATTTTCCAGAGGATTTGTATTATATTATTCATGCGTAGTATTTTATTTATTTATTAGTTAGATTAGATTAGATTAGATTAGATATTATATTTTAATTTCATATATTTTTCTTTATATTTTAAATATTTTTGTTTATATCCTCCAAACATTTCATATGTTGGATTATATCCTAAAACTTCTTCTCTTTTATGTAATGTATCTTGTTCTAATTTATTTTGTATACTAGCTTTTGCTACAAATTTAGTAAAGAGATTTTCATCACTGTAAATATTTTCTATTGGTTCATTTGGATAATCAACTGGTTCTACTGGATTATCAGGAAGTGAAATTGTTGGCATATCCTCATATTCTTGCATAGCATGTCTATCTTTTGCCAATGCTAAAATATATTTAAATGATGGTATAGGAGAACATTTAATTTCATTCAATAATTCTTCTGTTGCTTTTGCAATATGTTCAGATGTTCTATATTGTAATTTACATATTTTATCATTTACCTCATTTGTTTTGTCATAAAATCCATTTCTTAGCTTTCCAACTACATTTCCAATTGTAGTTGGATCAGCAAATAGATAATGAAATACTCCTATTTTTTTATTTTCTTTATCATATTTAATATTTTCTACAGGAAATTCATCATATCTTAAAACTAAATTTCTACATAATGATTTCTTTGTTATTGGCCATGCTTTTTCATGTGATATTTCAAATATTAATATTTTTTTAATTTGCTTATATGCTTGTGTTTTTTCATCATCAGTTTGTTTTATTTCTATAATTGGAAGTATTACTTCTTTTGTAAATTTTTCCATATATTCATAAAATGAATCTTCTGATCTAATATTATATAATGTTCTTCTTTGATAATATTGATTATGTTTTATAAATAAATCATAATATCTTAATGTTTCTTGTATTTGTCTTTTACTATGTTGTATATCGTGTGCCCAAAAATCTAATGGTGTATTTAAATATTGATCGACATAAATTGGTTTATCACTAATTCCCATAATTAAAATTGGTACACATCTTAATTTAATTAAATCTCTTGCTCCAATATTATAAAAAGTTGGCAAAATAATGTTATTCGGTATACCAAATTTTGAATCAGTAAAAGTTGTTAAATAAGATCTATATCTAAATATATGATAATATTCTCCAATTTTTTCATTTGGTAATAATTTTTTATTATCATTCCATGTATTTCTATAATAAAAATCAATTAATTCTAAAAGTGATTCAATACAATATATTGTTGCTCTATATGGAAATTTAAATCTATCAATAATTTCAATACCAATTAATTTATTAAATAATTGTTCTAATAAAATTTTATATTCTGGTGCTTTAAAAAAATTATATATTAGTTCATTTTGATATAATGCTTTAATTAAATAAAAAAAACTTCCTGCTAATTCAGGAAATTCTGCATCAGCTCCGTGTAATGTTAATCTTTCTTTTAATTCTTTATATTTTTTATATGGATTATCTATGATTTCTTTTATTATTTTTTTATGATTTGCTATATCTTCTGTAAAATCAGTTGTTCTAAAATAATCTTCTATATCTAATTTTGGATTGGTTGCTCTTCTGGCTATTCTTTCTTCTCGTTCATTTATTTTTATAGGATCCTCCATATATTATTATATCTTTTATTTATTTTGTTTATTATATTTATTATTTATAGAAATTTAACATTTAAAATAATTTAATTAATATATTATATATGGATTATAAACAAAAATATTTAAAATATAAAAGTAAATATATACAATTAAAAGGAAATAGATATATACAATTAAAAGGAGGTAAACATTGTGAAAAATGTCCTGTAAAGGGATTTATACAACATACTGGTGAATGTTGGCACGATTCAATATCTATGATATTATTATTTAGTAATGATATTAGTGATGATATACAAGATAAATTTAATGAATGGTTAGAAGATGATTCTAAAATTAATGAATATTTAAATAGTATTTATAATGATAAAAGTCGTGACCTATTATTACCATACAATATTGATGTATTAACAGAAGAATTAAAATTAGATATAACACAATATATAACATATTTGTTTGCACGTTATCAAAAAGAATTAATATATACAAAAGAATTAATTTCTCAAAAAGAAAATAAAATACCAAAAAAACTAGAAAGTTTTATGCGTCAAATAAGTGAAATATCCTCATTATCTTGTGTGGAATATTTATTTAATATTATCGCAAATAATATATCTTATAGAAATACAAAAGGTGGTAATAGCAGTGATTTATATATTACAAAATCATTAATGAACTATGTTTTTGCGAAATCTCAAGTTATTAAAAGTATTTGTATTGATATGAACATATTTAAAATGTATAATACAGAAGAAAGTTTTACACAGTATTCTCAATTAATAAAAGATTTAATAAATAAATGTAATGGATTATCAATTTCAATAACTATACATAAAAAAGGTTCTATTATATCACATGAAATAGCTTGTATAAAATGTCAAGATCAACAATTTATATATGATGATAATAGAGGTACTGATTATGATGATGGTATATCATTAAAAAAATTTAATTGGAAAAGTAAATTATTAGAATATTTTAGTTCTATAGAAACTTTTAAAACAATAGATGAATTTATTTCATTCTTTTCCAAATATTTTGATAATATACCTGTTAAAAAAATATCAGAACTAACATTTTACTACAAAGATAATTTTGATTCACCTGATTATTTCTTTGCTCCATCATTATATAAAAAATATCAAAATCAAAAAGCAATAAAACTACAAAAACAACAATTAATAGATGTTATAGAAAATAAGAATCCATATATTAAAATAAATTACGATTTAATAAATGATTTATTATTCTACAATGTAGAATTATGTCATATTTTATTTGATTATAATGTTGGTTTTAATATAAATGATTCTATGATACTTAAAAATATTTTATTAGATGGTGATAATATATTGATAAAAAGATTATTAACACATCAAAAGATTAATATACGTAATCCCGAATTATTATCATTCGGATTTGCAAGTAATAAGCCAGAGACTATTAATATGATCACGGAGCACAAAGATTTTGATATAAATATACGTAATGAACAAATAGGGTCATTAATAAATTATTTATTAGGGAATATTACTTTTAATAATATATCTAAAAAATTAATTGAAAGAGGAATAGATATATATTTGCCCAATATTGAAGAAAAAACACCATTAGATTATTGTATTGAATATAATAATAGAGAAATGTTTGATATAATATTACAAAAATATATGGAAAATAATATTCCTATAAAAATAAATGAAGAAGTTTGGGAAGAATTAGTAGAAAATATCGAAGATAAATCAGAACAAGAAAAAGTAGAAATAATACTATATTATAAAAATAAACTTCATATTTAATTATTATTTAGATACCGTGCAGTGCCAAACTTAAGAAATTCTAATCAGAAATAGGCACTCGCGCTAGCGAAAAGTCTTTAATTTAAGGAGGGCTTAAATTAACCACTTTAGGGTGTCTAATAGTTTTTTGATATTTTTCTATATCATATAAATCAATTCCATCATAATCATCATAATCAATTCTTGGAATTATATGTTTATTTATAAAATCATCAGATAATTCATTATTTTTTACTAATTTTTTAATATCAGTCATATCTATTATTTTTTCTAACTGAGATTCTGTTAAACATCCTTTTTGTACTAATATGTCAATATAAAATAATAACCCATTCCATGTATAATTTGTTGTGTCCATTAATATATTAGATAAACAAAGAGTTAAATTAATAAAAATATTTAATTAATTTTTTTATCATCAATGTAATTACCAAATTCTTTTATTTCTCCATTTTCATAATATTCTGTATATTCACCATTACGTTTACCATTAACAAAATTAGAAATAATATTTATTTTACCACTTTTATAATATACTTTATTACAACCATTTAATTTATCATCAATATAATTACAAATAAAATATAATTCACCATCTATATAATATGATTTAAATTCGCCATTTCTTTTATTACTGATGTAATTACAAATTTGTTGTAATTTACCACTTGGATAATATGCTATATATGGTCCTTCTTTATTACCATTTATTTTAAATACTTCTAATTTTAATTGCCCATTTGGATAATATGTTCGTTTTAATTCAGCCATAATTTAATTACTTAGTTATTTAATTAACTTGATTGTTATGCTTATTTAAATAAAAAGTTAGTCAATTTTTTTTCTCCATTAACATAATTACAAATATCTTTTATTTGTCCAGTTTCATTATATGTTATAAATTCTCCTTCTTCTTTACCATCAACATAATTTCCAATTTTTTCTAATTGTCCATTTTGATAATATTTTTTATATTCACCTTGTATTTTATCATCAATATAATAACAAATAGAACTTAAATTGCCATTTTTATAATATGATTTATATTCACCATTTATTTTATTATCGACATAATAACATATAGTACATATTTGACAAGAATTATTATTAGAATCTGTATTAGTGTTATTAAATAATTCTGAAATATTTGAAATATTTATATGATATGATTTAAATATACCTTCTTTTATATTATTTATTTCAAATACCTCAGTTGCTAATTCACCGTTTGGATAATATGTACGTTTTAATTCAGCCATAATTTAATTACCTAGTTACTTAATTAACTTGATTGTTTTGCTTATTTAGTTGTTTTCTATTAAATAAAGTATTAGTCAATTTTTATTTATTAATTTATTTATAAATTAATCATTATAATAATATTAAAATGGTATTTTTAAATATATATAAACTATATAAACTATTACGAAGGGCATATCATCGTGATTTAGATGCAATATTAGAATTAATAAAAATTTATAATTATAATAGTTCATTACAACGAAAATATATAAAAATGGCTGCACAAGAAGGACATTTAGAATCAATGCAACATTTAGGAATTTATTATTGTTATAAATTTAAAAAACATAAAAAAATAAAATATCTTGAATCTATGGAAAAATATTGTAATATGGCTTTTGAAAAAAATGATGATAATGGTATAATATCATTAATTAGAATATTTATTAAAATTAATAATATAGAAAAAATAGAGTATTATTCTAATTTATTAATTGATGATTGTTTATTAAAAAATAAAGATGAAGTTAATTTAATAATTGATTTAGAAGATCAATTTAAAAATGATTATATTGACATATTTAAAAAAATAAAATTAAAATGTAATCATTTTAAATTACTGAAATATTCTGAATTAAAAATAGATGATAAAATAGAAGAATGTATCATTTGTTATGAGGAAAAACAAATGTATTATACTAGATGTATAAAACATTCTATTTGTTTTGATTGTTTACTAATTTTGTATAATAAACCATGTCCAATGTGTAGACAATAAATAAAGAATCCTATTAATTTGTTGGATCAAGTGATGTACATGTAGTTCGTTGTTCATTTGTAAAAGATATACGAGCCTCCATTTCTGCACGATTTTGCATAACTTCTGCAGATAAACCGCGAAATTTATTGATTTGTTCAGATGTAGTACGAATTGCTGAAGAACAATTAGCTTGTGTATTCGCAAAGTTCATACAAGTTGTACCAGAAATTCCAATTGTATTTCCAACTTTTAGTGCATCAATATTAGTTCCAAGAAAAAAGAATAGCCAATTATAAACTTCTTTTTGATGAGTAATTTTATTAAAAAGAAGTGTACGACCATCAATACCTTGATAAATACCTTTTGATGAATTTTCTTCCCCATCTGTTAATACTACTATTACAACTTTTCCAGGACGTACATCATTCATATTTGACAGATCTTCTCCAATGTCATCAATTAGTTTACAGAATGATTGATATAATGCTGTATTATTACGAGGAATAATATCTTCTTTTGTAAAATTAATATTTGTAGCATTTTCATTTTTAATAAAAACTTCATATTCATCATCGAAACGTGCTGCAGTAACAGTAACTCGACCACCAGTTTGACTTTTTACAAAATCAGTAAGTTCTTTAGAAATTACTTCAGGATTTAATGTTTGCATAGATCCAGATCGATCAATAAGAACACCAATATGTGTCCATTCGTTATCAAGAGTGATTTGTGCCATATTTAATTTGTTTATTTTAAATAATTAATTAACTAAATTAACTAAATAAAATTCAATTTTTATTTAGTTATTTGTAGCGTATACTGCCAACTTTAAGATACAGTATAACTATTAAAAAATTGATTATTATTAAGTTAGTTATTTATAAAATTAAAATAATTAAATATAATGGCAGAAGTTAAACGTAAATATTATAATAATGGTAACATAAGAACTGAAGTAATTATTAATAATCGTAAAAAAAATGGACTATACAAACATTATTATAAAAATGGACATTTATGTGAAATATGTTTATATGTTGATGATAAAAAGAATGGTAGATATATATTATATTATGAAAATGGAGAAATAGATGAAATTTTTTCATATATTAATAATAAAATAAATGGTGAATATAAATCATATCATGAAAATGGAGAAGTATTTACTATTTGTACATATGTTGATGATAAACTTCATGGCGAATATAAAGAATATGATGTGAATGGTAATTTAATTCTAACTTGTATGTATGAAAATGGAGAAGTAATAAATTAGTAAATTATATTTTTGTTTATATTTCAAATATTTTTTATAATATATTTGACTAACTTTAGATCCAGTACTATAAAGTGCTTAATTTAAGAGAGGTTTAAATTAAGCAATTTTTGCTAGCGCGAGTGTCCAAAACTTAAGACATCTAGATGGGTTAAGTTTGGCACTACATGGTTCTATATTTTTTATTATTTAATATAAAATAATAATTCTAATATATAAATAATGTCAAATATTACAACTAATACAAATGTTCAAGTTAATTCTACTGCAGATGTAAATACAACAAATACATCTGCAAGTGTATCTTATGATAATACTATTACTGCTGATGCAAGTGTAACAATTGGAAACAATAATACTAATCTTACAACTGGTGTTAGTGCAAAAACAGGTACTCAAATAGAGGCAAGTGCTGGATTAGATGGAAAAAATGTTTATATTAATGCATCATATTCAGATACTACAGAAATTCATGCTACAATAGACAACAAAGCAAATTATCACGGTGTTGGTGAATCTGTTGGAATTGATGCGTATGCAAAAACTGGAACAGAATTATCAGCAAATATGTCTGTTGGATCAAAAGGTATCGATGTTGGTGTAAATGCATCAACTGGAACATATGTTGGTGTAGATGCAACCGGAACTATAAATTTAAGAGAAGCATCTGGAACAGTAGGAGGAGGTGTAACAGCAGGAGATCATTTTGCAGCTGGTGGATCTGCTAAAGCAACTTTTGATAATGGTAAAGCAACTATTGGACTTAGTGGTGATGTTGCAGCACTTGTAGGAATTGAAGTAGACGCATCTGTTACAATAGATACAAAACAAATACATCATGATACAAAAATTGTAGAAAAAGCAACTGTTGAAACTGCTAATACTATAGCAAATACAGTGTCGCACAATGTATCACAAGAAGTTAAGAAAGTAGAAAAATCAGTAGAAAATGTAGGTAAATCAATTGATAAAGGAGCTAAGAAAGCAGGAAAAGATATTAAAAAAGCATTTCATTTATAAAAAATATATGAACTATAATGTTTTATATATATTAAATTGATGATAATGAATATAGATATATTTTTTTATTTTTTTTATTTATTTTTTTTATTTATTTTTTTTTATTTATTTTTTTTATATAATTTAAATTATATAAATGGCAAATATAGAAGTATTTATTAAAAAAAATAAAAAATTAATATTTATTTTATTAATTTTATTTTTAGTAATAGTTTTTTATATAAATAATAAAAGAGAGAATGCCGGATCGACAAATGCATCTGGAACAAATCCATCAGGGACACCAACTATTACTTTAGATCCATCTAACAATATAACAAATTTAAATGCAGGTATTAAAGTAAGAAATTTTGCATGGACTGATAATTCAGTATCGTTTTTAAAAACACGTTCTATTTCTATTAAAAATAATATTTTATACACACTTTTTACAAATGGAACAACAAGATTTTATATGTTAAATCCAAATGGAACACCTGTAGATACAATTGGTTCTGATATATCTGGAAATACTTATTTTGCAGATGTACGTTCTATAACAACAAGTAATAATGGTTATTATGGTATAGGTAGTGATTTAAATGTTTATAAAGCATCTTTAAATAATAATAGTGGTATAGTTCACTCTGTTACTGTAGCTGGTGAAGCAATTAGTTGGGTAAGTACTGGTACTAATGGTGTTATCGGTATTTATGCACTTAAACATGGTTTAATAGCTAGAATATGGAATCAAGCAATTTTATATAGATATTATTGTTTTAGTACATCGTCATGGACAAATTTTACATTATCGATATATAATTTTAATGAAATATTTGTTGATAATAATAATACAGGAAATATATTTTGGGGTATTTATATTGATGCAGGAAATAGTAATAAACATGTATTATACAAGTGTGAATTAGAAGATAATGCAACTTTAACTGCATCAAGTACTCCAACTACTGTACATAAATCAAAAACATTATATGAAACTACTGATCCATCTGGTACTTCTCTTGTTAGCATGTATAATGGTATTACATGGACAGTTAGTAGATCAACTAAAACTGCTTATATAGCTACATCACAAGTAATTAATCAAATTACTTATTATCAATTAACTCCATTTGATAACAGTGTTACTAATATATCAGAAATTTGTGTTACACGTGATTATGTTTTTGCAGTAGTTAATGTCGCAGCGGCTGCCGCTGTTGCTGCTACTGCAACTGTAGCAGCAGTTCCAGCAGTAACAGCAAGTGCTACATTATATGTTGCATTAAATAGACCAGATGCTCAAAAAGGATTAATTGACGTAGTAAGTGATAAATGGACTAAAATTACACCAATATTAACAAAGAATATATTTAAATTATATGCACATGCTACATGTTTATGGATCGTATATACTGATAATACTATTTCTTATATACCATTACTTGAATCATGCGAAAATAATCTATTAAAATTAACAACAAATATAACAAATTTAAATACTCAAATTACTCAATTAACGACCGAAAAAACAACTTTAGTTAGTGATAAAAGTAAATTAAATGATGATTTACAAGCAAAAATAACAGAACTTAATACAAAAACTGAAGGTTCTATTGCTGCAGAAGCATCATGTAAAACAAATATTGATAATTTAAATTCTCAAATAGCTCAATTAACTGCAGCTAAAAATCTTTTAAATGATAGTTTAACTAGCAAGAATAATGAATGTGCACCAAGAATAGAAGCTGCAAAGAATGAATGTGCTGCACAAATTTTACAAACTAAAACTGATTTATTAAATGAATATGATGATAAATTAAAAACTAAACAAACAGAATTTACAAATACATGTAATATTGATAAAACTTCATTAAATAATGAACTTAATAAGGCCCGTGACGAACTTAATAAAGCTAATGATGACCTTATTAAACAAAATCAATTAAATAAAACATCAGTTGATAAACTAGATAGTGATAATAAAAATTTAATTACTGAAAATAATAAATTAAAATCTGATATAAATTCATTAAATGAAGTAGTAAAACAAAAAACAATAAATAATGAATCAACTCAAAAAACTATTACGGATATTAATAGTAATTTAAATACATGTATGAATGATAAATCATCATTAAATACACAAGTTACTTCTTCAAAAGATACAAGCAAAAAAACAATGATGGGTGCTGGAGCAGCAATTTGTTCATCATGTTTAATTATAGTTTTATTATTAATAATGAAAAGAAAAAAAAGTTCAAGCGAATAATATATTAAATTAAATAATTTTCTTTTTCTTCACGCTCTTTTATAGCTCTATTAAATTCTTTTCTAATAAACTCATGATCATATTTATCTTTTAAATATTCATATACTTGATTATAATCTGTCCAATCATCAGCAGAATCATAATCTTCTCTATCATATAACCAATAAAAACAAAAATATGGAGATAAATTTTTCTGTCTTCTTAAACATTTCCATGAATCATAATATATTCTTGTTTTTGTTAAAAATTCTTCCGTAAACTGATTATCTCTTAATAAATTATCCATCCAACTTAATATATCTTCATTTTCTAATAAATATTTTTCAAATTCTAAATCATATATATGTCCTTTAAAATCAATTATATTTGTCATTATTACTAGTATTATATTAATGAATTACTAATACTTATTTTAATTGAATATTATTTCAAATTTTTTTTAAGATTTAAATACTTTTGTTTATATTTAAGATATTTTTCTTTGTATCCTCCTTGTTGTTTAACAATTGAATCTGCTTCTATAAAATAAAATTCTAATTTTTCTCCATTTTCTCTTACATAATAAAATCCATTTATTGATTTACATTTTATCATATTATATTTTAAATTATCAAAACCAAATTCCTTCTTTTCTTCTTTAATACATTTATCTAATTCCGCTCCTCCTGTTCCAGAAACAAATTGATTAATATACAAATCATTTATTATTATTTGACCTTCTTGTTGTAAATGATTATCTGCACATAAATAATAAATATTTTTATCTTTTAATAATAATTTAATATTTTTAAATAATTCAACTAATCCATCAAGAACTTCTTTTTTTTCTTTATCTTCTTTTCCTTTTACAGTTATTATTGGATGATGACCTATTATTACAATATTTTTTTTATTTTCATGTTGATTTAATATATCAGTAACTCTGTGTTGTTGATATTTTATTAAATTTTCATATGTACGATCTTTATTTATTTCTGGAAAAACTTCATTACAATATTTATCAAATTCTTCTTTATATTCGTATAATGTTGTATCAATCATAATGATTAAAGTATTAAATGATTCTTCTATCATTATATTTGTAAAAAATTTAAATCTCTCTTCAATTGTAAATGTTTTTTGTTGTAATCTCATAAGATTACATTTTTCTTTATCTTCAATATCATCTCCACTAACTTTATCATATTCATGATTACCTAATAAAATATATTTCTTTATTCCTGGTAAACTATTTTTCAAACATTCTACTCCAGAAATAAAATTATCTTTATTAAACATTTTAACTTTTTCTTTCTTTTCTTTTGTTTTATCTTGTGTTTTATCTTCTAATGGATTTTCTTCTTTAGTTTTATCTTTTTTTATTTTCCCTGAATCATAATAATTATCTCCTGAAATTACTGCAAAATTTACAGGATTTTTTTGTCTAAATTCATTTATTTTATTCATAACTTGTGAAATACTTGTATCTCCTTTTGTTGTATCACATTTACCATTATTCCAACATCCAAAATGTATAAAATTCATATAGCTTTTATATAATATGATAATAAAAAATTGATAAAATTGTTAATAATTTTATTACTTTTTTATCTGAATATTACGATACCATAGAGTTACAAACTTAAGCCCCCTTAAATTAAACACTTTTCGCTAGCGTGAGTGCCTATTTATGATTAGAATGTCTTAAGTTTGTCACTACACGGTATAGTTAATATTTTCACAAAAAATTGAAATATTATTTATATTATACATATTATTTATTTAATTATTAATAAATAAAATGTGCGACATTATTGATCATAATAATAGCAATGTCAATACTGACATTATCCCAATTAATGAAATTGAAGAACATATTGAACTAGAAAAAGTATGCGACGTGTCAGAATTAAAACAAAATAAATATACAAAATATGATAATCTTGTTCAAGATATTAACCGACATATTAAAAGTTATAGTCAATTTGTTGATAATAAATATTTTGAAGAAATCTATTCTGAATTTAAAACAGAACAAGAACTAAAACTTTTAAAAGATTTTTCAGAAACAATTTTTGAAATTAATAATGACGATGACTTAGAAAATTTTATGAAATATTCAGAACAAGCCGAAAAGATTATGAAAAATACAGATGGTATGGTTGGATTTTGCAAGAGCTTTTCAGAATGTTTTGTTTGGCATATTCAACAGATTATTATGAAAATTGATAAAGAAATTAAGCAGAATTGATTTGTTTATTAGTTAATTTGATTTGTTTATTAATTAATTTGATTTGTTTATTAGTTTATTTGATTTGTTTATTAGTTTATTTGATTTGTTTATTAGTTTATTTGATTTGTTTATTAGTTAACATAAA
>JACCED012459501.1_pt1 | contig 23511 bp, 26 predicted proteins | sample 7455021 | NCBI WGS metagenome assembly JACCED01 (sample SAMN15323456, study PRJNA562643) | freshwater metagenome | isolation source: river surface water | place: USA:Blue River Watershed | collected 2017-08-19
GCGCACCGTCTTCGGCCTTGATCTCGGCCAACGTCACAACTTCATCGACGATGCCGGGCAACTCGGCAGCCGTCTTTGAGCCTTCGATTTGCGGGACGAACACCTTGCGGTTGAAGTCATCGAGGCGTTCGTCCAGGATGGCACTGCATGAAACCCATGGTTTAGCGGGCGATGCTTTACATGTTTGGTGTCGTGAACGTGGTCTATTTGCGCATCACCTGACAACCTGGCGGACGGCGTTTTGTGAGGTTACAAAAGCAGCTCCCGGCACGCGGGAATTGCGAACCCTGAAAGACGAAAACGAGCAACTCAAGCGTGACCTTGCGCGCAAAGAGAAGGCCCTATCGGAGGCCGCTGCACTGCTGATTCTGCAAAAAAAGTTCCGCGCGCTGTGGGAGGACGAGGTCAAATGACTACCATCACACAGCGCAGCCAAGTCATCACCCTGGTCAGCGTTGCCATTGCCGCAGGCGCACGCCAGGACCGTGCCTGCGGGGCCATTTCCTTAAGCGAGCGCACTTTGCAGCGCTGGCAGCGCGACCAGTGCCGAGGTGACCAGCGCCCCATACGGGTGCAGGAGCCCAAGAACAGGCTCAGTGCGTCGGAGCGCCAGGCCTTGCTCGCTGTTGCCAACTCCGACGAATTCGCCCATCTGGCGCCCAGTCAGATCGTTCCTCGCTTGGCCGACCAGGGGCAATACATCGCCTCTGAATCAAGCTTTTACCGTGTGCTCAGGGCCGCAAGTCAGCTCCAGCACCGTGGTTCAGCAACGCAGCAAGCCGCGTGCGCTGTGCGCAACGGCACCCAACCAGCTCTTCAGCTGGGACATCACCTATTTGCCGACGTTGGTCATCGGGGTCTACTTTTACCTGTACTTGTTCATGGATGTTTTTAGCCGAAAAATCGTGGGCTGGCAGATCTACGAAACTGAGAGCAGCGAGTTGGCCAGTGAGGTCATGCGCGATATTTGCGAGCGCGAAAACATTGCACCCCAGCAGGTGGTGTTGCACTCTGATAACGGTAGCCCCATGAAAGGCGCCACGATGCTGGCCACCTTGCAAGCCTTGGGTGTGATGCCCTCGTTCAGCCGCCCGGCAGTCAGCAACGACAACCCTTATTCGGAGTCGCTGTTCAAGACTTTGAAATACCGGCCCAACTACCCCAGCCGGGCGTTTGAGAGCCTGCTTGCGGCCCGTCAGTGGGTCCAAACGTTCGTGCATTGGTACAACCATGAGCACTGCCATAGCGCCATTCGTTTCGTCACGCCACACGAGCGCCATGCGGGCCAGGACAGCGCCGTACTGTCAAAGCGAGTGGATGTCTATGAGGCGGCAAAGGCCAAGCATCCTCAGCGCTGGAGTGGCTCCACCCGCAGCTGGCAGCCCGTTCTGGTGGTTCACCTCAATCCGGATCAACAGAAACCCGATAAACATCGTCGAAAGGAGGTTCAACCAGAACTCACAAAATCCGCATAAATTTACACTCTTAGGCGACAACTAGCTTGACATCCACCGGCGCCAGCGCGATGCGTCCGGCTTTCCCATCGCGTTTTTCTTTCTCCAATTCATTGACCAAATCGACCGTGGAGTAAAAGCGCACCCGCTTGCCCTTCGCTGCAATGCCAGCCACCCCAATGGCCGTGGCCAGATGCGTCTTGCCAGTGCCCGGCCCGCCAATGAGCACGGCGTTTTGCGCGGTGTCGGTGAAGTCCAATGTGCTCAATTGGCTGACCAACTTCTTGTCCACCTTGGAGGCCTCAAAGTCAAAGCCTGCCAGGTCACGGTGCAGTGGGAACTTGGCCGCTTTCATTTGGTGGCGTACCGAGGCAAACGCGCGCTGTGCGTGTTCGGCTTGCAGCAAGTGTTCGATCAACCAACGCGAAGTTTGTATGCCCACATCGGTTGGCACCCCCTCATGCGTCGTCAATTCATCGCGCAGGCGACAAAAATACACATTTCACCGGTACATCAACATGAACACTGGCATCCGTCCAAAACGGCAGAACAAACTCAAGACCACCGAGCCGGAAATGTCCTTCGAGCCGATGAGGCATCCTGGCCATCTGGTGCGCCGCCTGCACCAGATCTGCGTCGCTGTTTTCCTTGATGCTGCAAAAGACTACAACCTCACCCATGTCCAGTTCGCGACATTGGTAGCCATCGAGCGCTTCCCGGAGATCGATCAAACCCGGGTCGGCAAGCTGGTTGCCCTAGACCGGCAAACCATCAGCAATGTGATGACACGGCTGAGCCAGAAAGGACTGATCGAGCGCAAGCAGAAGGACAAGCGGACCAATTCACTCCAGATCACAGGTGCGGCCAGGGCGCTGATCGAGGTGATGCAGCCGCGCGTGCAGTCCATCGACGACATCATCCTGGGGCCGCTGTCCGAATCCGAGAAAGAGGTGTTCATGACCTTGCTGCAAAAGCTCGTGGCCGGTAACAATGAACTGAGCCGCGCGCCGCATACCGCGGCTGAGCTGTTCCAGGGTGTGGCGGACGATGCCGGAGCGGAAGATGAAACCACTGCACCCGTCATCGACGCACCGGCCCGGGCGCCGCGCGCAGCGGCCGGCAAGGCCGCCCCTGCCAAGCTGCGCGCCAGTCGCAGCGCAAAAAAACCCGTTTAAAAGAAATGGCGGATGCCGACAACGGCCGTGTTGGCGCGCGGGTTCCCAGGTGCCACCGCATTCGCCGGCTGTTGTGCCGTGCCTGAGCCCAGGGCGTAGCTGGAGCCGTTTTTGTTGCCGACCGTCGCCATCGTCCCATAGAGGGACGTCCGCTTGGACAAAGCATATTCCGCACCCACGCCGAACCAGGTCGCATCGCGGTCGCCGGGGTTGACCGTGTACTGCGAACGGTCGTTGATGCGTGTCACCTGAGTGAAGACGGAAAGCGCACCGAAAGGCATCCGCGCGCCCAGGTTCGTCATCCTGAACTGACTCGCATTGCTTCCAGCAACACCGGCCCCGCGTGCCAGCGCGCCGGTGCAACTGGTGCAGGTGTTCTTTTCATCGGCAAGGCCTGCGTACATCCGGACCGCTCCGAAGTCATAGCTGCCGCCGACCACATAGGCCACCACCTCACCGCTGGAACTGTTGGCCCCGTTCTGCTGTGCGTAGCTCGCAACCGCGTCAATCGGGCCTTTCCGGTAGCGCACCGACGCGCTGTACATGCTTCCAATGGCTGCCGACCCTTCTCCGCGTGCGCCCAAGGCACGCAACTCAAAGCCACCGAGGTTGGGAGAGACATAAGCAACGGCATTGTCAGCCCGCCCGTTGATGGCAATCGGCAACAACTGCTGGGAACTGGTGCTGCTGCGGGTGGCCGACAGCATGCCGCCACTGCCGATCCATGAAAAAGCGTCAATCCCGTTGAGTGCGAGATAGTAGGGGAGCGGAACCCGCCCCAGCACCACGCCGCCGTAGGTGCTCGAAGTCAGGCCGACCGTTGCCTCCCTGCCAAACAGCCTTCCGCCTTGCGCCAGCTGGCCGTCATCGGGGGTAAAACCGCCTTCGAGCCGAAAGTTTGTAGTCAACCCGTTGCCAAGGTCTTCGGCGCCCCGGAATCCCCACCGGCTTCCGAGCGAGCCGCCGGCAATTTCCCGAATCGTTCCACCCTTGCCGGAATTGCTCCATTCAACCCCCAGATCAACCGCGCCGTACACCGTCACGCTGGTCTGCGCGAATGCCGCAGTAGAAAACAAGCCCGTGGCAATAGCGGCAACCAGGCCGGACAGCACAGGCAATGAGCTTGGAGTTCTTGCTGCCTCCGATGGCGCGAACTGTAAAAGCGAAGCGGCTCCGCAGCCGTTTTTTGGTTGATCTATCTTCATCGATTGACTCCTCTTGGTTGGTAATCAAGGGGGTATCAGGCGTTGCTGTGGGGCGCTGCCGCCCGTACTATTTTTGGATCACCCGTGATCCCGGACTTTTTGACGGAGCTTCTGATTCCGGAATAAACTGAACATGAACTCGGTGGTTCTGGCCATGAAGCCGGTGCGGCCGTGATCTACAGCCTGATCGGCACGGCCAAGCTCAATGACATCAACCCACAGGCGTGCTTGAGCGGATTGCTGACTGGCCGAGCAACCGGATTGACGAGTTGCTGCCCTGGGCGGTGGCCGGGCAGCTCGAACGGGGTGCTCAGGAACTACTGCTCGCGGCTTGAGCGGATACCTGCCCTTTGGGCAAAATAGTGGGCATGAACGACCCCAAACTAATGGATGCCCTGTCCAACGCCAGTAGCCTGGAGCTGTTTGAGCTCAGCACGATTATTGATCGCTTGCTGGCCGATCCCCGGCGAATCATCGCGGTGCGCAGCAAGCTGCACCTGGGCCAGACGGTGCGCTTCTTGAACTGGCGCAATGGTCAGATGCTTGCCGGCAAGATCGTGGAAATGAAGGACCGCCAGGTGACGCTGCACGAAGAAGGTGCGCGCGTTCAGTGGAAACTGTCGTACGCCGCCATCGATCCGCCCGTGTGCGATGGCCAGGCTCACACGCCCAAGGCAGATCAGCCACCGCCGCCCCTCAACGCCACCCGCAATGACTTCCGCTGTGGCGAGAAAGTGGCGTTCACCGATCGCTACCTGCAGCCTCAAATCGGTTTCATCGTACGCATCAACCAGCGCACCGCCACCGTCGATTGCGATGGCCTCAGTTGGCGCGTCCCCTTCGCCATGTTGCGCCACGTCATTGACATCTGACATCTGACATCTGACATCTCCCCGTCAAGTACGGTACTGAGCGGACTATTACCTCGGAGACGAAAAAATCCTTGTGCTTCGTCCTGATACGCGTTGAAAATTCTGAGAATTACGAGTCAGGCCACTTTTTCCGGGCGTATGAGCGCTTGATTAAGTGTGCATTTATTACAGCAGGGTACCAAATTCAGGAACACGAATATCGCTCAGGACCATGATTAACGTCTCCCCGCATTTTGATGATCAAGCGCAGCATCCTCCCATCGAAAAGCAGAGGAAAAACCGAGCTCTTTCGCTGCGGCAGAGCTGTCAATTCCGCTCCAGTTGCCTTCAAGAGACATGCGAACGTCCGTCAACCCTGGGAAAAAACGTTTGGCCAATTCAGAGGTTGATTCCCGCATGTTGCTCGAACTGCAAGCAACATTGTAGGCATGATGCCCAGGAACTCCCTTTTCAAGGGCTAGGAGTACAGCCCTGGCTGCGTCGCGAACATCGATATAGGACCAAAATCCTGGCGCACGGAAAGCTGGATCACTCGTCAAGCGGCGCACACGTTCATACTTCTCATCGTAATTGATGCCAGGAAAACGTAAGCTGCAAATCGACATTCCTGCTTTCTTGGCAAAAGAATCAGCGACTCTTTCGCCAACCACCTTTGATAGCCCGTACGGGTCGACCGGGCGCAGTGGATGCTGCTCATCTGCGGGAAGATAGTCGGGAGTTTCACCATGCAAACCATAAAGAAATCCGTAAACCGCAGTGCTTGATGCCATGACAGCATGCTTGACGCCCATATCAGTAGCAGCTTTGAGTACGTTGTAGGTCATGCGCACGTTGTCATTAAACGTGTTTACGTCACTTGCCAGATTCGGCGCTATGTGCGCTGCCAGATGAACTATTGCCCATGAATTCTTGCAGGCCTCGTAAAGGTCGCCAGCGTTGAGCAGATCCACGGTCCATGATGGCTTGTGACCAGAGGGATGGGGTCTCCGATCAAGACTCAAGACCTTGTAGCCAGCATCTGATAGTGTTTCAACAACAGCCTGACCGAGTCCGCCGCTTCCCCCGGTGACCACCACTTTTTTAGAATTCATGTTTGCTTACTGAAATCGTGTTGCATCGAGGCTTGTTTTGCGAGATTTGCCACGACTCTTAAATATGAAATTGGCGAATCGTAGCGTCAGGTTCATTTGAATTGCAACCTGCCGAAATTCCCCCATGACAGTCTAATTACTTGTAGACCAGCGCGCCCTTTTTGTCCCGTATGAGTCCTCGCCCATCTTCGGATGACGGCATGTTGTCAGGACCAAGGTGTATTTCATCTGGATGAGCGAACCCTTTGAACGTGTCTACCTTGACAACAGAATTCTCATCCACGACGACTTGCTTAGGTTTATCTCCGCGCGCGACGGCCTCCATGCTCTTGCGCCAAATTCTGCGTAACAACACCACCCCAACATCTGATGTGCCGAGCAGTTCTAGATGACGCGGTGGAATCGCACCCTGTGACTCCTGGATGACGAGGTCCTCAACTGGTGGCCGGCCTTCCCAGGCAGCATATTTTCGAACATCGTAATCCTTCCTATCCCCGCCCCCGGTCAAACCTTCCGCCAAACCGCGGCTGGTGTCTGAGGCTCGTGCGAAAAAGGTGGAGCGAAAGTTTCCGGGGCGAAACAGAGTGAAGCGAAACATCTCGAAATGTTCGTCGTCAATGATGCGAAGAATGCCTCCTGATTCACGACGATCATCCGTGAAATCAGGTGGTAGACCTGCAGTGACGCCACCAAAGCGATAGTACGAAGGCAGAGCGGTACTCCAAGTGTTCACAAATTTTCGGTCGGAATTTTCCGTGTTGTGTACGAGAACACATTTCAAGCCGAAAGAGGTTTCAAACGTGCGGTGGATCATGTTTCTCCACTCCACGTCCACCGTTTTGTCGCAGTAGGGTTCAACCTCTTCCGGGACGACACCTGGAGCGAGCATATGGAGCACATAAATGTGACCCATGTCGACGAAGTTCTCCATAAAATTCAAATAGCTATAGTTGCGGAAATCTCCACGCTCAACAACAACTTCACCATCGGTGCGGGCCAGGATGTCGATCTTCGGAAGTGGCGGAGGCGTTTCCTTTTCCGGCCCCATATAAGTCCATACAATTCCGGCCCATTCTTCAACCGGGTACCAATTTTGTTTCGCCCGGTTCATCTGCGGCGTACCCTCTGGCTCCAGGGGCATTCGCACGCACTTGCCTTTGGTGTTGAACGTCCATCCGTGGTAGGAGCACTCAAGACCGTCTTTTCGGATCTGTCCATATTGCAGGGATGCACACCGATGTGCACATCGATCGCTGATGAGGCCAACTACACCATCCAGACCTCGATACGCGACCAGATCCTCGCCCAGCATTCTTACAGGGTATGGAACGTCACGAAGATCGCTGGACAAGCACACTGGATGCCAGTAATGCCGCAACATTTTTCCTGCCAATGAATCAGATCCGGTTTTTGGAAACTCCTTGAGAAAGTCGGCATGCGATTGAAAGGTGATGACCTGGGCTTCTACAGATTTTTCTGATGCGTTGTCCATAAATGTTCTCTCATTAAAACTCTAAGAATTAAGCAAATTTTGCATTCCAATCACTCTTCAGTGATGTTTGCCCTTTTTGCAATTTGACCGAATATTGCGAGCTCTTTGGCAATTTGTTGCCCGAACTCCGCAGGAGTGGATGTGGCAGGCTCGATGCCAGCATTATTTAGTTTTGCTTTGATGCCTGGTGCATTGAGGGCCTTGACGATGTCTTCATTGAGCGCCTTCACTACATTGTCTGGCGTCCCGATGGGAGCCAAAAATCCAAGTGAAATGGTCACGTCATACCCCGGCATTCCACTTTCTGCAAGCGTAGGAATATCCGGCGTCATGGAAGAGCGCTTGGGTTCTGCAATTGCGAGAATTTTTACTCTTCCGCTCTGTGCAAATGCCGTTGCGTTTGTCAGTCCAGAAAACGTTGCAACCACATCCCCAGCAGCGACTGAGGGGATTGTCTGACCGGAACCTTTGTAGGGAACGTGCGTGATGGCTGCTCCCGTGGAGAACTTGATCAATTCAATCGCCAGATGGTGGGCTGTGCCAACTCCAGAGGAGGCCATAGGCTGGTCGGGCTGAGCCTTGAGGTATGCGATGAAATCCTTGACTGTTCCGCCAACCTTGGGGTGCGCCACAAGATAGATGGGGGACGTGGCGGCCAGACTGACCGGCTTGAAGTCCTTGAGCGGCGCATACGAGACGGATTTCCGAATGACCGGGTTGATGGAATATGTTGATGAGTCCCCAAGGAGTAGGGTCATGCCGTCAGGGTTAGCGCTCTTCACGTAGTTTGCTGCAATGCCACCTCCGGCGCCAGCTTTGTTTTCCACGACGACAGAATAGTTTCCTGTCTTCTGAAGACTTTCGCCAATAATCCGCGCTAGATTGTCCGGTGATCCTCCCGGAACGTAAGGGACAACGATGCGCAGTATCTTGGGCTGTGCATGCGCGAATGGCAAGCAAAGCAAAAAGAGCGCGGCGGCAATCATCTGGCGTTTCGTATTCATGGGGTCTCCGTTATGGTTTGATCGGGTTAGGTTCTGTGGAATTTAATCGGCCATGTCAATAACGTCAATCTTGATTTTTAATCAATGTAAATATCGGTGTGTGGCGTGCACGCCCCTCTTTCGGAGGGGCAGGCATCATCGCTGCCCCGATTGATGGGGTGGCGTGGTCAGGTAATTTCGGACGCATGGATGGGTGGGGTGGCTACCATTTGAGTTGTGTAGACGCTGGGAGGCAGATTGCCCGTTTTGACTGAAAGCGCACGTTGTTGTCGAAGCCGAAGATATAGTCGGCGATGTTGCGTATGGCTTCTGAATGGCTGGCTTAGTCCTGCTGCCAGACCTGTTCCATCTTCAGACTCAGGAAGATGCGCGTCATCACGGCGCTGTTCCAGCAGTTGCCTTTGCAGTTTCAGCCGCGAAACCAGTCCGTGCGGGCTCAGTACGGCTTACCAGTGCGGTGCAGGCTCTGCTGCTTGGTCAGGCACTCCGCCAGTTTTCATTTCTTTGCAGACCTGACCAATGTTCATGCCTTGGCTTGTAATCATCAGCAGGACTTGCCGCTTGATGGGATCACGCCGCTATTCTCCCTGCGCGCTGTTGCAGCTGCATGGGTGCTTCGCTGTAGGACTTGGGTGCTGCAAGCGTCCGGTCTTGATGGGTGGGAAGCAGATTGTCTAGGCGCCGGTCATTGCATGATCGGGATTCAGGATGTATTGATTGTTAATCAAGATTGATTGTTCGTTAATCGCTGCGTATAGTTCCATGCATCAAGTCAAACAACACTTAAACATGACACAACTAAATCGATCAGTCGAGCGTGAAATCGAGTGGGACTGCACCCAGCTTCTTTATAAGTTTTACGGCTTTTTGGATGAAAAGCGCTACGAGGAAATGTCGCAGCTCTTTTTGCCTCATGGCTCCTGGGTTCGGCTCGGGAAGGAGTTGGTGGGCCCCGATGCGATCCTTGCAGCCATGGGTGAGCGCGGCAACTGGATGACTGCCCACGTGGTGACAAACGCTCGAATCAATGTGATCGACAAGAACAACGTCGAGACGGTCCAGTACATCACTTTGTATCGTCAAGAAGGCTACGACCCATCGTCCGGCCCGGCGCCGGTGGTTCCCCCGCTGGGCTTGCTGCGCCATGCCGACCAGCTCGTGCGGCATGACGGAGCGTGGAAATTCCTGCGTAAAACCAGCCGGGCGATCATGACTGATCGTACCCGCGTCACCCATTACGACAAGCTGAAAGCTTGACATCCCCCTCATTGCCAGAGTTTCAACCATTCAATCTCAATAATCATGCTAACTCCACAAGATATCCGCGGCCTCTACGCCATCATGCCCACGCCGTCCAAGCCCAACGCTTCGCGCCTCAGCGCCGAGTCGACGGTGGACCTTGAAGAAACAGAACGCGTTGTCAATGCCCTGATCGCCGATGGGGTGCACGGGCTCATCGCGCTCGGGACCACCGGCGAATGCGCTACCTTGAGCCAGCCCGATTACGACAGCTTCGTGTCTTGCTTCCTGGAGGTGGTGAATCGTCGCGTCCCGGTGTTTGTGGGCACATCGGCGCTCGGCGGGCATGAGGTGGTGCGGCGCATGCGTTTCATACGTGAGCGTGGCGCAGACGGCACCTTGCTCGGTTTGCCCATGTGGCAGCCGATGAGCATGTCAATGGCTGTTGACTTCTATGCTGGCATTTCCGAAATGTTCCCGGAGGTGGCCATTATGGTATATGCCAATGAGCGTGCTTTCCGGTTCTCCTTCTCCGACGAATTCTGGGCTGAGGTGATTCAGCGCGCACCTACCGTGGTGGCCGCCAAATATTCTCGGCCAAAAGACCTCACGCGCCTTCTCTCCATCCTTAAAGGCCGTGTCAATATCGTTCCCAACGAAATGACGATGGCCAAGTTCTATGAGGAGTCACCAGAAACCACAACGGCCTGCTGGGCAACGGCGGCGAGCATGGGGCCTTGGCCGGCTCTCGAATTGATGCGTGCGGTGAGTGAGCGCAATGAGGAGGAAGTGCGGCGGCTGTCTGAGGTCCTTGCGTGGGCCAATGAAACCGTCAAGCCCATCATCGCCGACAAGGAGTTGTTTGGTACTTACACCGTGCAGGTTGAGAAGACGCGCATCGATGCGGCCGGCTACTGTAAGGCTGGCCCCATTCGTCCGCCGTATAACAACCTGCCGGATGAGCTGCGCATGGCGTCCGAGGAGTGCGGGCGGCGATGGGCGATGCTGTGTGTCAACCGGGCGAACGGCATTGTTATTCCCGATACGGTTGCGGCATGAGGGCTGGCAAATGAGTCATCATGTAACTCCACACTACACCGAGCAGGGTGGACTGGCGCGCCTGGTATTGACGGGGGCGCTCAATGCCTGTGATCAGGTCAGTGACTTGCTCAACGGCGCTGTACGCGCCGACGGGATCAGCCTCAACTTGCTCTCATTGCCGGTTGAGGAAATTTTCTACCGGTTTACCCACAACCAAGAGTGGTCGATCTCGGAGATGTCGTTTGCCAAGTACATGGCACTGACGTCCCAGGGCAACGCCCCGATGGTGGCATTGCCGGTGTTTACCTCGCGCATGTTCAGGCACTCGGCCATTTACGTTCGCAAGGATTCTGGCATTCAATCGCCAAAAGATTTGGAAGGCCGCACGGTTGGTATCCCAGAGTGGGCACAGACCGCGGGTGTCTATGTGCGCGGCATGCTGTCAGAGTACTACGGCGTCGATTTGCGCGCGATCAAGTGGGTACAAGCAGGCGTCAACCAGCCAGGGCGCCAGGAAAAGGTGTCGATCCAGTTGCCTCAGGGCGTGCACTGCGAGGCCAGGGGCAGTAGCAGCCTGGACTCAATGATTCAATCAGGTGAGATCGATGCGGCCATAACGGCGAGACCGGTGAATTCTTTCCTGCGGGGAGGGGCTGGAGTTCAACGTCTGTTCCCCGAGTTTCGTAGCGAAGAGTTGGCCTATTTCAATGCGACCGGAGTGTTCCCGATCATGCACCTGGTGGTGCTGCGTAAGGCGGACTTTGAGGCGAACAGATGGATCGCTATGAACTTGTTTAAAGCCTTTGAGGATGCAAAGCGTCGCAGCGTTGAACGATTAATGGACATCACAGCGTCCTCCGTTCCTTTACCTTGGGGAGCGGCGTTCGCACATGAGCTTTCCGCATCGTTTGGCGACGATCTGTGGCCTTATGGCTTGGAGTCCAATCGTAAGACGCTCGAGGCCTTTTGTCGTTTCACGCATGACCAAGGTGTAGCTGCGCGGCGCCTTAACGTGGATGACCTCTTTCCAGTCGAAGTTCGCAAATCTTTTCGTGTTTAATTGAAGGAAAACATCTTGGGAAAACAACAAATTGTCAGCCGCATGCTGATTGGTGGTCAGCTGGTCGAGAGTGATTCCGGCCAATGGCTGGACGCAATTGATCCGTCCACCGAAGAGCTAATTGGACGTTTCCCATCTGGCAGTCAAGCGGATGTGGCCCGGGCAGTTGAAGCGGCGGAGTCTGCCCAGCCTGCCTGGGGTGCGCTCGACCCGGTGAGCCGGGGAAAATTGCTTCGAAAGGTGGCGAGTGCTCTGCGGGAGCGGAGCGAGGAGGCCCTGCACACCGAAGTCCGAGATACGGGAAACACGATCACCAAGATGAAGGGTGACGTCGAAAGTGCTGCGTATGCGATGGAGTTCTTCGCCGGTCTTGGGACAGAAATCAAGGGCGAGACGGTGCCTGCAAGTGTGGATAACCTGCACCTGACGCTGCGTGAACCCTATGGCGTGGTGGGGCGCATAGTGCCATTCAACCATCCAATCAAGTTCGCAGCCCATGCCCTAGCGGCCCCGCTGATGGCCGGCAATACGGTGGTGGTCAAACCGCCGGAGCAAAGCTCCCTGTCAGCCGGTATCCTTGCGGAAATCTGCCGTGATCTGCTGCCGCCTGGCACGGTCAATATCGTGACCGGCAATGGCATGCCCGCCGGGGATGCCATCGTTCGGCATCCGTCCATCAAGCGTATCGCCTTTACCGGATCGGTGCCTACCGGATTGCGGATCCAGCGGGCAGCAGCGGAAACCGGCATCAAGCACATCACGCTTGAGTTGGGGGGCAAGAATCCGCTGATCGCCTATCCGGATCAGGATCCGGAAAAAATCGCTGATATAGCCGTGTCTGCGATGAACTTCGCTTGGCAGGGCCAGTCGTGCGGCTCCACGAGCCGCCTGTTGTTGCATGAATCCCTGTACGACAAGGTGCTGGAGGGTGTGGTGGAGCGCGTTGCAGCCCTGCGTTTGGGGGATCCGATGGATCCGGCTTCGCAAATGGGCCCCCTCAATTCAAAGGCGCATTACGACCGCGTGTGCGCCATGGTGCAGGCCGGCCACGACGATGGTGCGCGCCTGATGATCGGAGGCAAGCGACCACCCGGCGCCGCTTTCAAAAAAGGGTTCTGGCTGCAGCCTACGGTTTTTGCCGACGTGGATCGAAGCATGCGCATTGCGCGCGAAGAAATCTTCGGGCCGGTGCTGTCGGTTTTCAAATGGCGCGATGAAAAGGAAGCCCTGGAGCTAGCCAACGCCACGGAATATGGTCTGACGGCGTCTATCTGGACCAACGATATCAAGGCCGCGTTGCGCGCAGCGCGCGCGGTTAGGGCCGGTTATGTCTGGATCAATGGCGCGTCAGCGCACCACTACGGCATGCCGTTTGGCGGCATGAAGAGCAGTGGGCTCGGACGCGAAGAAGGAATCGATGAACTGCTCAGCTATACAGAGACCAAGAGCATCCACATCAAGCTGACCTGAGGCCTGCCATGGAAAACAGCAAAGTGATCTCAATCCGCAGCGTCGAGCTGGGTGTGCCACATCTGGAGAAAACAGCCGACTTCTACGCCATTGCCTGGGGTCTTGAAGCTGTTGAGCAGACATCCGACTTCCGGCTTTTGAGGGCAACGGGGCTGGAACATCATGTGCTGAAGCTGAGCCGCGCGCAAAGTCCATGTCTGCAGAGCATGGACTTTGCTGTCGCCGATGCCGCGGATGTAAATGAGCTGCACGCATCGATGCTTGCTGCCGGGCAGCGTGTCTTGGCTGCACCGCACGAACGCCCACATCACTACGGGGGTGGTTACGGTGCAGAGTTCGTATCGCCTGACGGCGTGCGCATATGTGTCTCGGCAGGTGTGAGGCAACACGCCTGCCGGATCGATGACAAGACACGCCCTGTGAAGTTGAGCCACGTGGTTATCAATGCTACCGACGTGCCGGCCTTGAGCGCTTGGTTCATCGATAGGCTCGGCTTTCGACTCAGCGACACCACGCGCACACAGACATTTCTACGTTGCGGCTCAGACCATCACACGGTGGCGTTGGGTCACGGCGCTGGGTTATCGGTTAACCACATTGCCTATGAGATGGTCGATATCGATGGCTTGATGTACGGCACGGGTCGCATGATGGACCACGGCTACGCGTCCGAGTGGGGGTTGGGGCGGCACGGGCCGGGTAGCAACATATTCAACTACTTTGTCGATCCCGAAGGCTTCGCCATCGAATACACGACGGATCTCGAGCAGGTAGACGATGCAAGCTATCAAGCGCAAACACCGGAGTACTGGACTGCATTCCCAAGGCGGCCCTGCCGTTGGGGAGTAGCCCGCAAACCTTCGGCCCGGCTAATGGAGGCATTTTCCGGTAAGGGCGTGGATGTGTATGTTGTCCCGCCAGTGAGCCAAGTGACCTGAGGCACGGAAACCGCCGCGCATCGGGACGGTCAGGCCGTGAAAGTCAATCTGGCCAGCGGCTTGAATAACCGACCTCATGAACCGGCCTTCAGTCGGTTCTATGACCTTCGGCAGCGAAGCTGGTTGACAAAGGGCAGTCAGTAGATGACTTTGTACTTGGTTTTCGGTGGGTACGGTGCCGCTGAGGCTGCTTTGACGATTTGCATTTCGATCAAAGCGGTTTGCCCAGCAGGTAGGCAATCCCGCAAAGCGCGATCACAAGACCGATGATGGCGCGCACTGTGATCGCTTCGGATCTGCGCAACAGTACCCAACTGGCCGGAAAAACCAGCAGCGGTGTTGCGGTCATGATTAACGCGACTTCCCCGACCGGCAGGTGGCGCATGGCGACTACGGTAAATATCTGGGCTGCAAGCCCGAGCACGCCAATTCCTGCGAACAGCCAAAGGCCTGACCGGTCTGCATTCTTCAGACGTGTCACCAAGTGCGAAGCCTTGATGCCAATCGTCAACTGCAATGCCAGTCCAGTGGTCGCACCAAGGAACGTGCCCATCAGCGGTTCGTTCCACTGCCTGACGGCATAAGCCCGACAGATGTTTCCCAGTGCGTAGGCTGCCGCGCTGGCCAGTCCCAGCAACAACAAATTCGAGCGGCTGCGGTGAATATTCTCTGCGCTGGCGGAAGCGGGGTCGCTATCTCCGCGGTGTGTTACCAATATCAGTCCCGCAAGCGTTGTCAGCATCGCTATCACGTTGGAAACTGTCGGCTGGTCGCTTAGCAGAATCCAGCCGAAGAGCGCGGTGAAAAGCGGGCTGATGGTTTGAAACGCACTTGCTCGTGCCGCTCCGAGACGCACCACCGATTCGAACATCAGCCAGCGGCCCAGGAAGGCCGAGAAGAATCCCGCAGCGCAAAAAGCCGCGACGGGCAACCATGCAATGGTGCTGGGGGCGTATCCGAAAATCCACGCAGCCACAAGAAGAATGGCGGCTGACAAAACGGTCACCAGCATGACCACCATCAACCCGAGATCGCTCTGTGTCCTGTCAGTCGCGAAACGCGTCAACAGTGTCGTGACTGCGTAGAGAAAGAGAGCAGATACTGCAGCTGTTGTGCCAATCATTTCAGTTGCGGTGCCAGATCCGTGCAGGACGTAAAGGTGAGATCGTCAACCGGATGTGTGTGCAAGGCGGCTTCATCGGTTGCTGCATAACTTTTGATGACCACGATCATGTTTGGGGTTGCCGCTACCGGCGTATCGGTACGACTAACTGCGGGCAAGTGCCGCCGTTGGTTTCAAGGAGCGAGGGAGCGCCATCCCTGTAAAGTACCCGAACTGATGCGTTGAATTCTTCGCGGGTATTCACGGAGAGATTGGTTTCAGACATGGATGCGTACTCCTGATTGTCGAGGTCGGAACAATTCTATCGCTCATATTGATTATTTAATAGATTGATTTACAATCAACCGATTGGTGAAGCCCTGAAGGGCAGAGACCTCAACTCGAGAGCAGGAGTCATATCTCACCATGGCGCAATCAAAAAAAACCACGGCAGGCTCAAGCCGAGACGCCCTTCCAAAGACGAGGTCAGTCATTACCGCAAAGGGCCGGCCCGGTGCGCAGACCGTTCGCAGCATAGAGCAGGCACAGTCCCAGCATGAGTTGGTCGATGCCAAGACAGCGATGGCGCTGTTGGACATCAAGGCGCAGACTTTGTATGCGTATGTCAGCCGGGGCTTGATCCGTACCGCTCCAAAGCTGGGCTCCAAGGAAAGTCGTTATTTCCTTGAAGATCTCGATGCGGTCAAGCTCAAGGGGCGCCGCGTGGCGGGCGATGGGGCGCCAGCAGAACGCTTCTTGAGAGTCGGTGGCAGCGCCGTGCTGCACACATCCATCACCGCCATCGGCCCCAAGGGGCCCAGCTACAGAGGGCGACTGGCCGCGGACCTTGCCAAGCAACACCGCTGCTTTGAGGACTGCGTCGAATTGTTGTGGGCTGGCGTATTGCCTACCCAACGAACTGTCTGGAAGGCCGTCGCTATTTCTCCGGCCTTTCTCCCGTTCACTGAAGCCCTTTCTGGGTTGGCGCACCAGAACAGTTCGCGCCGGCTCATGGCACTGACTGCCGAGGCTTACGGCGCATGTGCAGGACGTAACGCCGAGTTGACATTGGGGGCGCCTGTGCTTGCGGCTCGTCAGTTGATTCAAGTGCTTGCACCGGTTTTTGGATTGCTGGGCGAAAGGCCCGCATACGTTTCAGCTACACGGGATGAACCCATTGCTGCCCTCGTGGCGCGAAGTTGCGGCCTTGAGATCAACGAGGAGGTCTTGAGCGCCCTAGATGCGTGCTTGGTATTGTGTGCCGATCACGAACTGGCTCCATCGACGTTTGCCGCGCGCATTGCAGCATCGGCCGGCGCCGACATCTTTGCTTGTGTCAACAGTGCGTTGGGGGCTTTCGAAGGACCCTTTACCGGAATGGGCTGTGACGAGGCTGAAAATCAGATTTTTTCTGCCCGTACGCCCAATGCTTTTGTCCAGCTCATCAAGCGAAAGAGGGAGTGCAAAGAGCCTATCTCGGGCTTCGGTCACCCGCTTTATCCAGATGGCGATCCTCGGGCGGCGCTGTTGATCAAGCTCGCCAAGTCCTTGTCCGGTCGTCATGCTGGCACGCGTGCGGTAATTGCATGTGTTGATGCCGTCCATTCAGAAATCGGAGTGGCACCGAACCTTGCCATGGGCCTGGTTGCAGTATCGACTGCATTGGGGCTTCCTAGGCAGTCGCCAGGAGCGCTCATGGCTTTGGGACGAACGGCCGGCTGGGTTGCTCACGCATTCGAGCAGCGGCTTGCGGGTTTCTTGGTGCGACCTCGAGCCAAATACATCGGACCCATGGTTGCCTGACGGATACGGCAGTCCCCAAGGCATTTCGATGTTTTATTATATTGATTTAAAATCAACGTATACACACATTGATTTTATTGCCAAAATTACCTCCTGTCGAAAGCGTAGTAGATGAGCTTGGACAAATGCCAGTCTGGCTGGAGTGCTTTCCCTGGTGTTCATGGCGACTCGCAACGCGACGCTGATGCGGTGAGGCTATAGACGTTGTCGCGGCCTCGTTTGTCAGACACAACTGCACAGCGGCGATCGTCAGGCCCGACCAATACATCTATGGGATTGCAGACAGCGCCATAGAACTGGATCGGGGAGACAACGACATTAGCGCCGGTTTCAAGCCTCCTTGGCGGTTTGAACCTGTAATCAATCAACCTAAACTGAGCCTACAGAATCCATGAACATCAAGAAACCTGACACCGACTTGGTCGACAAGTTGGTCTACGCTAATCGAATCCTTTACGACCAGGGCGTCGTTGACGGACTGGGCCACGTGAGCGTGCGGCACGACAGTGAACCCGGCGTGTTCCTGCTTTCATGCAATCGCGCGCCCGGCCTGGTGACGCACGCCGACATCGTGTGTTATGACTACGAAGGCAATGCAGTGTCCCAGACCGAAGAGCGGCCATACCTTGAACGCTTTATACACAGCGAGATCTATCGACTGCGTCCTGATGTCATGGCGGTCGTCCACAGCCATTCGCCCAGTGTGATTCCATTTGGAGCCACCGGCAATCGTCTTCGCCCCATCTTTCACATGGCAGGTTTTCTCGGGAGTGGATCGGCCCACTTCGAGATCCGCGACCACGGTGGCAATACCGACATGTTGATTCGCAGCAACGAACTCGGAGCTGCGCTTGCCCGTTCCCTGGGCAGTTGCTCATGCGTGTTGATGCGGGGGCATGGATCGACTGTGGTCGGTAATTCGGTCGAGCAGGTGGTTTACCGGGCCATCTACGCGGAGGTCAATGCCAAGCTGCAATTACATGCCAACGGCCTTGGGGAAATCAATTTCCTCAACGAAGAGGAAGCCGGCCTGGCCGCTGCTACCAATGATAGCCAGATAGCCCGTTCCTGGGATCTCTGGAAGAGGCGCATTGGTCCGATCAACGCCGGCTAGTTCGACATTTTCGGGTGAGCATGACCGCAGAGCCGGCTGATCGTCGCTTTGCGCCATCAGCATGACTATGTACCTAGGGCGAAGCTCTTGGTACGCATCAAATTATTCACCGTGTCGCTCGGTTAGTCGCAAGAAAAGACCGCTGCCGTGGACCATTCTGCTCTTTTTCAACCCGTCCGTAGCCTCTTCATTTCTCGGAGCAAAGCTGCTCAGGCAAGCGAGGCCAATTCTCAAGTGCTGGCCTCATCCATGAGGACTTCTGCCATCTGATTCTGTTCGGGGTAGAAGCACTCCTATTTTAGAAACTCTCATGAACCGAATTCTGCAGGCCATCGTTTTCAACTTGCGCTATGAAGCCGAGGATATAGTCGGAATCGAGTTGCGCCCGCTCGATGATGGCGCTTTTCCTGGTTTCGATGCCGGCGCCCACATCGACCTGAACCTGCCCAACGGCATGATGCGCAGCTATTCGCTGCTCAATGCGCCCGGGGAAACACACCGCTACGTGGTCGCCGTGCTAAAGGACAAAACCAGTCGCGGCGGTTCGCGGTGGGTGCATGAGCAGCTGCGTATTGGCATGCGTCTGACTATCAGCGCTCCGCGCAACAATTTCCCTCTGCATGAAGACTCCGGCCACAGCGTGCTGGTGGCGGGTGGCATCGGTGTAACGCCGATCCTGTGCATGGGCCGACGCCTGCAGCAGTTGGGCAAGTCGTTCGAAGTGCTCTACTTCGCCCGCTCGCGCAAGAGTGCGGCCTTCGTTGCCGATATTGAATCGCTTGGTGCACCGGTCACTTGGCACTTTGACGCCGAAAAGGGTGGCCCGCCTGATCTGAAGTCGCTGCTGGTTGCTTGTGGCGGCAAGCCCAACACGCACTTCTATGCCTGTGGCCCCTCGGTGATGCTTAACAACTTCGTTACCACCTGTGAAAGCCTGGACTACGCCAATGCGCACATTGAGCGCTTCAGCGCCGTCGAGGTGGCAGCATCGGCCGGCGCCAAGAAAAGCTACACGGTCGAGCTCAAGAAGTCGGGCAAGCTGATCACGGTCACGCCCGAAAAATCGCTGCTGCAGACCTTGATCGATGCCAAGGTGGTGGTCGACTACAGCTGCCAAGAAGGCATCTGTGGCGCCTGCGAAACCCGTGTGCTCGAAGGCGAGCCCGACCACCGCGATTCTGTGCTGAGTGCGTCAGAGCATGCCAGCAACAAGGTCATGATGATTTGCGTCTCGGGTTGCAAGTCCGACCGTCTCGTTGTGGACCTTTGATGCAGTCGATTCCATCGACGCATTGCCTGCTGGCGATGCCAGACACAGCGCAAACGTTGCTTCGACTCAATATCGCTGTCTACGCCATGCTGGCGCTTCTGACCCTGCTGCGCATGGTGTGCTACCAGATGTCGAATCGCCACTTATCTGCAGTCCCATGAATCATGCGATCCCGAAAGACTGCTCTTGGCCGATTGCGCTGATTCACTGACCAAGTCCGATAGTCCGCTTTCGCTGGCGGATTCAACCGGTCGATGCAACAAATTGGCTGAATCGTTCAGCAGGTTTTTCGTAGTTTAGAGTTTTCCTTGGGCGCTCGTTTAACTTTCTCGCCACTGCATTGAGCTGTGCCTGTGAGTAGTCCGAATTATCGACTCCCTTTGGGAAATACTGCCTCAGTAGTCCGTTCGTATTCTCATTGCTCCCACGCTGCAGCAGAGGCTGGACACGCCTCGCCACCTACCACATTGAGGACGTACAGCCACAACGTAAGAAGGTCGAGATGCTGTTCGCCCACCTCAAGCGCATTCTCAAACTCGACAGACTGCGACTGCGCGGCCTCTCGGGCGCTCAGGATGAGTTTCTATTAGCGGCAACTGCGCAGAATCTACGAAGAATGGCCAAGTGGTTGATGCCAGGAAATGGGAAAGCCGGGTTACCACCCGGTCAGGTTACCGGCCCGTGGTTACCACCACCCCAGACAGTTACCACCCCCTGAATATTTCCAACCCGCCCGGCGGCAACGCTTGGCGGGTTTTTCAATTCCATGACGCCAAATCTGCAGATCGAATGCCGGCCGATCGATGCGCTGCTGCCTTACGCGCGCAATCCGCGCACGCATTCGCAGGCCCAGATTGCCAAGATCGCTGCCAGTATCGTGGAGTTTGGCTGGACGCAACCCATCCTGGTCGATGGCGACAACGGCATTATTGCCGGCCACGGACGCCTCGCGGCCGCGCGCAAGCTGGAGTTGCCCGAGGTCCCGGTCATTGAACTGGGCCACCTCACCCCGGCACAAAAGCGTGCCTACGTGATCGCCGACAACCGCCTGGCGCTAGACGCCGGGTGGGACGACGAGTTGCTGGCGCTTGAACTGGCCGAGCTCTCTGAGGCCGGTTACGACTTGCTGATGACAGGCTTTGACGATGATGAGCTCGCCAGGATGCTGTGCGACTTGGGTGATGCTGAAGGCAGTGAGTCTGGAGATGAGTCGGATGCCGATGAGGAAAGCGACGTTCCCGAACCACCCAAGCAGCCCATCTCTCGCCCGGGCGATGTCTGGCAGCTGGGCCCGCACCGCCTGATCTGCGGCGATGCCAGCAATCCAGCAGTGGTCGCCACCCTGATGCAGGGCGAGCAGGCCAGTTTGTGTTTCACCTCGCCGCCCTACGGCAACCAGCGCGACTACACCTCTGGCGGCATTGCCGACTGGGATGGCCTGATGCGCAGCGTCTTCGCGCAACTGCCCATGGCCGCCGATGGCCAGAAACAGCGCTGAGATCGAATGCTTCCGCTTTGATGACCTGAACTTCTTTTACGGCATGTCCGAGCGGCAGCGTCTGCAACGACGTATCTGACCTCAAGTCCCCAAACCATCAACCACCTACCAGAAAGGAACCCCGCCATGTCACCCCAACACCCTAATCCCCACACCTATTGGAGACCGCCATGCTGACCGGAATGCCAGAAACCGTCACCCTGATCCCCATCGCCCGAGTTGAAATCCTCAACTCCCGCGAACGCAATATGAAAATCTTCGAGGAGATCGTCGAGAACATCAAATCGATTGGCCTCAAGAAACCCATCACCGTCACCGAACGCCCCGGTGATGATGGACATCCCAAGTACCTGCTGGTCTGCGGCGAGGGGCGATTGAACGCCTTCCGCATCCTGGGCGAAACCCACATCCCGGCGTTGGTAGTCGATGTCAGCGACGAAGACGCCTTCATCATGAGCCTGGCGGAGAACATCGCCCGGCGTGGCCACCGGCCGCTGGAAATCCTTGCCGACATCGAAATCTTGAGGAAGCGGGGCTACGACGCTGACACCATCATCCACAAAACTGGCCTATCGCCCAAGTACGTCAAGGACATCGTCTTCCTGCTCGACCAAGGCGAAGAGCGCCTGATTGAAGGCGTGCAGCGCGGCGCCATCCCATTGACCACGGCTTTGGAAATCGCCCGCGCCAAGGACGATGACGAAAACCTCGGCGAAATGCTCCAGGAGGCTTACGAGAACGGCCAGCTCAACCGGCGCCAGATTATCGAGACCAAGCGTCTGGTGGAAAAACGCCAGGCCTACGGCCCCGGCTCACCCGATCCCGCCCAGATCAAACCACCCACCTCCAGCTACAGCCTGGTGCGTACGTACCAGCGCGAAGTCGAGCGCCAGCGCAAGATGGTCCTCAAGGCCGAGCACGCCCACCAGCGCCTGCTGCTGGTCGTCCAAGGCTTGAAAAAACTCTTCTCGGATGAGCATTTCGTCAACCTGCTGCGCGCCGAGGGGCTGGATACGTTGCCCAAGTACCTTGCAGAGCGCATCGACAACCTGAATGGAGCCGCCGCATGAATCCCGCGATGAACGCACAACTGGCACAACCCAAGATCACGCCGATGTACCCCGGCATCCACCAGGCCGACGAAACTGAGGAGGGGCCGAACTTGCCGAAGGCTCCGCTCAACACCTTGCTCGGCTTCGATCTGGAAACTTACCAGATCCCGCTTGACACCCTGATGCCCAGCAAGCGGATTCAAGATGGGGTGATGAGCACCCGCAAATACAAACAGGTCGTCTCCTCCATCCATGAAATCGGCCTGATCGAACCCTTGTCGGTGATCCAGCACGACCCGGCCAAGCCGGAATTCATCCTGCTCGATGGTCATCTGCGCGTGCTGGCCTTGAAAGATCTGGGTGTGCATGAAGCCCCTTGCTTGATCGCCAAGGACGACGAGACTTACACCTACAACCATCGCATCAACCGGCTCTCGACCATCCAGGAGCATTACATGATCCGCCGCGCCATCGACAGGGGCGTAAGCAAAGAACGCCTGGCCCGGGCCTTTGGCGTGAACCTGAGCTCCATCAACCGGCGCATCAACCTGCTCGAAGGCATTTGCCCGGACGCGATCGCCCGGTTGCAGGACAAGCAATTCACACCTGACGTGACTCGGGTGCTGCGCAACATGAAAGCAGGCCGATGGCGAATTCGAAGACGACCCCGACAGCAACGACCAACCGGCTGCGGAAACCACGCCCCTCAATTGCGAAAATGACAACGAAGCCCAAGACCAGGAAGGCAAATCCGTCACCGAGTAGAAGTTCCAGATGAAATGACCGATGGGAATGTCATTGCCGCGCTGCAAACCCGAAGGGTAAAATGCTGACAATAAAGATAACCTTCGGAGGTGGCGATGCACTGGTATCTCGTTCATACCAAGCCCAGACAGGAAAAGTGCGCCCTGGACAACCTCCATCGGCAGGGTTAGAGCCCTCGGTGGGCAGCCGTGGCGACAGCTACGACAACGCCTTGGCCGAGACGATCAATGGGCTGTACAAGGCCGAATTGATCCACCGCCGTGCCCCTTGGAAAACCAAGGAGGCACTGGAACTGGCGACCCTGGAATGGGTGGCTTGGTTCAACCACCACCGACTGCTCAGCTCGATTGGGTATATTCCACCGGCTGAAGCTGAGGTGAACTACTACCGGCAGCTAGCCGGGAAGAACGAGACCGAGGTCTCAACTTAATCCAACTGGCCTCCACGAAACTCGGGGCGATTCAAAATTGAAGATCAGGCGAACCTTGAGTGCTTGCTCTTCGTCAACGCTCAGAGTGCGTTCGTGAGGGCGGTAGCCGACAGGGCACATGCCACCCATCCACATGCCCTTTCGCTTGGAGGCAGCAATCTTGTCCCGAATCCGTTCCCCTGTGACCTCCCGCTCAAACTGCGCGAACGACAACAGTACGTTCAAGGTCAAGCGCCCCATCGAGGTGGTGGTGTTGAACTGCTGGGTGACGGAAACAAAGGATACCCCTTGCGCGTCAAAGAGCTCGACCTACCCAGGGGACGGACACGAGCTGACGGCACGGTTTTCTCCTTCCACTGCAGCTATCACCTCCGACTCTTGAGTTTCTGACTTCAAAAAGGCCTTGGAGCAGAAATTAAGTTCTGATCCTTCAACA
>JACCED010173794.1_pt1 | contig 23496 bp, 29 predicted proteins | sample 7455021 | NCBI WGS metagenome assembly JACCED01 (sample SAMN15323456, study PRJNA562643) | freshwater metagenome | isolation source: river surface water | place: USA:Blue River Watershed | collected 2017-08-19
CGTCTGGCGTGTCTTCAACAGATACATGGTTCAAATACCGCAACCTATTTTTATTGGTTGTGGTGGCCTCACAGGTCGTGAAGCTTTTGTTCTTTTCACACCTCGCCATCGGCAACTTCCAACTCGGTCAACTGGACCCGCAAGCCTTTGAGAACTACCTCGCCTTTCGTGCATGCTTCATCATCGCCATCAGCACGTTTTATTTGTTCAGCTACCTGAAAAACTGGCATTTCGAAAAAGTTTCCGTGCTTTATGTGGGCATCGCAATCACAGCCTTGGTGATGGATTACTTCAACGCTTATGTGTATTTGAGCGAGAACCCGCTCCAGTGGATGACTGGTTTGATTGCGCTGCGGTTTATGGCTGTTGGCTGTTTGCTTATGAATGCCCTGCACGCACACCGTGCCCCCTGCATGCCCAGAAGTCTTTGGTCTTGAAGAGACCCACAAAGAAAAAAGCCTAAGTAGAGAACTACTTAGGCTTTTTATTTGGCGGAGTGGACGGGACAGGCCCAAACACCACGTATTACCTAGAGAATTAGCCAAAGAAACACGCTGAAATTACACGGTATGTTTCACAGAGTTTCAATGAGAGAAGTGTAGCAACATGCTCATGCAAGTTCAATAGCGAGGGTTACGCGTACCTTGCTGACCGTTGTAGGGGTTGGTGTTACCGCGACTGTTGTAGTTGTCGTATTGGGTGTTGTTAGGAGCACTTCTATGGTGCGGCTCAACATACGTGCCGTCACGCCTAGTATGACCATCAACCTGAACATCACGTTGGCCGTATTGACCATACTGGGCAAAAGCAGATGTTGCTAATCCGATGAGAGCCAAAATTGCGATTAATTTTTTCATAGAACTTCCTTTTTGTTGAAGCTCCATTTAATCATCAATTCGATAATTCGTCTATTGTTTTGGATCAAGAGAACCCACCAACATTGAAACGGGGATGGCGAGCGCATGAGCAAGCCTAGCAATGTTATGCAAAGACAAGTTCCGCTCCCCTCTTTCCACTGAGCTCACATAGTTGGTATGAAGATCAGCAAGCTCAGCCAATTTTTCTTGCGTGAGTCCTTGTTTCTCTCTAAATACGCGAAGCGCCGCTCCAAACGTCACTTGAACTTTCTCTTTTGAGATTGGATTTGAGGAGAACTTTGGCACGCCTCAAGTCTTCCCAAATACACACTATGAGTACACACACTATGAGTTTGATTTATGGCAAACTAACCAAATCAAAACGGTAATAAGCAAGATACTAAAACGAAATGCAACCTGACAATCAAGCCAAAAATAAAGCCGTAAGTGCACAAGAAGAGTTGAGTTTTACGTGGTGGTTAGTTTTTTCTTGGCTATGTTTGACAATTAGAGTCCCCATCAATTTGATGATGATGCTTGACAAGAAATGGGTCTTGAGCGGGATAGTCTTTGCTCTACTTGATATCACCCTCTGCATTTATATGCTGAAGTACAACAGGTATGCGTTCGCAATTAGTACCTTCCTAGGAACTCCATTTTTTTGGATCATCAATTGGATTTATCTCAAAAATCGTTGGGAACACCCGAAAGTGGTAGCAGCCAGCGTTAAAGAGAAAGTGCTTGTACAAAAACTTACGAAATCGCGGCACGTTTCAGACCTGACGTCCAAAAGCTCAGAAAAAATGACCAAGCCAATGATCAGGCCGTTAAACAGTGACTATGCACGCATCGCGAATGAAATTACATCAGGCAATGTTGATGAGGGACTTTGGACGCGCCTTTTTGTAGAAGCCGATGGTGATGAAAATCAAACAAAGGCACGCTACATCAAAGCAAGAATCGCATCATTCGCTGAAGCAGTTCCTGTGAATGACCAAACAGCGAAAGATTCCGAGGCGCTCCCCGACGAGGATCAAATCATTTGGTTGCCTGCGTCATCCTTAGCGCTGCAAAGAGATGTAGAACATGGATATCTCAATCGGTTGTATGCGAACAACGGTGGCTGGACATTAAGAAACCAAACAACACTAAAAAATGAAGCCCGAGTTTTCGACAAGTTGGAAATTGCTTTAGGAGACGGACGAACAAAAACAGTCTGGTTCGATATAACGGAAGCTTGGAAAAAATCGGCTGATAAATAAAGCGTGCAGAAGTAAGAAATCTAATCACTTCTTCTCAAGCGCTTCTTGAAGTTTTAACGTGCTCGCGCGTACATATGCGTACTCTTTGCCACCTGACTTGTTTTGTGAAATCGCAAAAGGAACGCCATTAACAATCAGATGCGCATCTGATAGCAGAACTTCTGGTCTAAAAGATATTGTCTTGCATTGAGACTTCTCCACAGCAGCCTTACTAGCAGCATGCAAGTCATTAAGGGTAGCACCCCTTTTAATTTTTATAGAGTCAAATGGAGCGCCAAGACCCATAACTCTAGTCTTGGCATTACTGATAGCCCATATAGGCAAAGGCTGATTCCAGTTTTTTGTAACAGAAGCATTCGGCCACATTTGTTTGACTTTAGCTCGAATGAAAGCCTGCTTACCTAAAGCCCCCTCACGGCTAAGGATCGTATGAATGATCGCAGTAAAGGCCTTGCCGGTATCTACAGAGGATTTAATGCTGACCCGATGACTACTGTGAATTTTAAATTTACAGTCCACCCCTTTACCGTAACCTTTTGAAGCAAGCAATCGCTCTATAGCTTGCTCTGAAACTGATCGAATTTCCTCCTCAAGCTTTAAAGCTTGAGCTTTGAAATTGGGGTCAAATTTTTTGGTAGACGTTACTTTAGAAACTTCATGACAGCTTGCATCACTGACAGCATCGGCAGCATCTGTAAGAGAACGAAGTGGCTTATTGACGGGCGGAATATCGAGAAAAATTTCATTGAGCATATTATCGAGTTCAGTACTATTAGATTGATTCATTTAACACTTTCAAAGAAAAGACCCTCCTCTTCTTCTTGAGAAGATTAAGGAATTTGCCAAAAACATGGGGGGGGGGAGTTAGATGAGTTCTCACTCAAAAGCTACCCACACTTGTTGCGTTATATGTACCCTTCAACCAACAGCAGCCGCATCTCTAATGCGCATAATTGTTTGTCGGCTCACCTGAAGCTCTCTAGCCAAAGCCGCCACGGAAATCCCATCCTTCAGTCGAGCAAGAACTTGTTTTGATGAATCTGGTGTCAAACGATTTGGCCGCCCACAATGCGTGCCCGCTGCTTTAGCTCGGCTGATTCCAGCTTGGGTTCTCTCAATCAATAAATCACGCTCAAACTCAGCTACCGCAGCAATGACTTGCATGGTCATCTTTCCGGCTGGGCTAGTTAAATCCACACCACCAAGAGCAAGGCAATGAACACGAATTCCAGCAGCATCAAGCATTTCGATAGTTGATCGAACATCCATGGCATTGCGACCTAGTCGGTCTAACTTAGTAACTACCAAAACATCGCCTGACTCTAATTTATTCAGCAACAAAGCAAACCCTTTTCGCTCAAGGGCTGCGACGCTCCCAGACACTATTTCAGTAATGATTCGCTTAGGGTCAACATTGAAACCCGCAGCAACGATCTCTTGAACTTGGTTGTCCGTTGTCTGTTCGTTTGTACTAACGCGGCAATAAGCAAAAACTCGACTCATGATGATCTCCGTATGTCCAAAAGGGATGTACGAATTAAATCATGTGTCCCAAACTCTGTCAAGCTACCTTATGGACACCCATAGATGGCCTGTCCGAAAGTGGTCGCTTACGGACAACCGTAATGTTTAAAAAGTAGAGTTCATGGAAATCAACGCCCTCTCCAATTAGAAGGGGGGCAGAGGGGAAAAAATCAAGCACGATGTCGTGAGATCCCCCCGTGAACACAAAGAAAATTTTTGACTTTCTGATCGTCTAAATCGAAAGGTCTGCAGAGGAATTTAGTACTCGTACATATTGATCAGACAATATGCTTAGAAAATTTTTCCCAGCAGCAATTTCATTAACTTGACGAATTCCAAATGGAATCACCCAGTATCCATGAGCTCCATGAAGCTGAATCGCGTGCCGATGATCAGACCTTAAATTTTTACTCGGACACGCCGTAAAAATAATACTGTGACTGGTACTGTGCAATTGCATTAATCCAATCAACTCATTAACCCAAGTCGACTTAAAGCCTGATGAATAGCACTTCGCCTCACCAATAATGTGCGTTTGAGCAGCTCTTAGTACAGGAATTACAGAGCCTGTAGGCTGAACTTGAATCAAGAAATCAATTTCAGAAGTTGTAGTTCTAATATTGTTTAACACCTTTAGACCAGAGCACCCTTTCAACAGCGTAATCATTATTTGCTCTAGCAACCGCCCAAGCAATCTTGACTGTTCCGCCTGAACCGCTTTTCTAGTCTTGTACTTATGATTTGCAGGCCTAGCAGCAGCTATTACTGCGACATCCGTTGCACGTACTCGATCTAACCTTGCTAGAAGGGCTTTAATCCTCTCCGTATCAGTAGAAGATAAGAAATCGTAAACCGCATCATCTGGTCGAATTCCGTTGCTCTGTAGATCTTTGAGGAAATCTAACATTTCATAACTCATGCGGAGCCCTCCGGATTAATGCTCGCAATTCGTTGAAATGCCACTTCAATGTTTTTGGGGTCACTCCCATCAATCAACTGCCCTGAATCAGTTGTCAAGACTCGTTTCAGGTTTTGAAGATTTGTAGACCAATCATTACGTATATCCGAAATTAAATCCGTAGTTTTGACTCTATATACAGCTTGCAGCAAACCCGCCTGCATACCTTTCATCAGAATACTTCTGGAAACCCCAGGTTTCAATGAATAAGTTGCAGCAAGCTCAGCAGGACTGATGATCGTCAAAGGAGGCTGCTGAGCAACCCACTCAATTGGTGTTGCTGTTTCCGACGATTGAGTCAACTCATGTGCGGATGACAACAGTGATGTAATGTTATCAATCGTCCTATAACTAGGCGTTTCTTTATTCCAAACAAAGTAAAGCTCTGTCCCTGCACTCCAGAACTTTAGTCTTGTAAAAAGGCCTTCTTCAAGCCAATACAAAACTACTGAATTTAACGTTGCGTTATTAAATGCTCTCTTTGCAGCATTCGTAATCAAAGACTTATCGACCCCAGTTAAATGTGCAGAAATAAAAGAACTCAATGCTTCTTCAATGTTTCCAGATTGGCCCTTTGAACTCATATCCAGACGAGCCAAGGGGGAATCCACATCAGCCTTTACGCGGAGAACACGGTTATTGGGGCCCTCTAAGAATAAGCTAAGGGTTTCTCTCAGGGGTAATGTTTTGAGGTCAATATTGAAGTTCTTTGTCAAAACAGAAATGAGTGATTCAACAACAGCCTCATATCCAGATGGCCCAGCATCTGCCCCAGCGTGACTGATTCCCGGATAATTTATAGTCAAGATTCCATTACTTGGCTGAACGCGAACAACTATAGGCTGGCGAGTTTGAAATACTCTTTTCTTTCGTGTTTCTTTGTCGATATCTACCCACTCTTTGACCTCTACAGAGTGCTCAAAAGTAAGGCTCAAATTTTCTGTCTGCGTAACTCTTGCCAAACGGAAATCAATGTCTGCAAGACCGACAAAACGTGTACCGACTAGTTTTTGTAACTCGGTTAATGAAAGGAGTTTTTGACTTTCAAGTCTAAGCAACAGGCAATGCTTAAACGGATGGCGAGCCTCAACATCAAGCAAGGTTGCCTCTACATCTTGCATCGAGGCGCCGATCTTGAGTAAAGCGGCCTCTGCCTCAGATAGTCTTTTAACCGAGATCTTTCGCTCTGGAGCTAAACGGAAAACAGACTCGCGGATTCCCTCAAGCGTTAACGAATTCAACAACGTACGAAAGTAGTTGTTAGATTCAATTTGCCGATGTCTAGGCTTGGTAAGTTCGTCGATACCGTCCTGAGCCACATCAATCTCCCATTTATTGATTTTCAGTGTACGCGAACATTAATCTCTAGCCTTAAAGAAACTTGACACTAGGCAACTCATCCTAGCAAAAGACACACGCAGCAGAAAAAGCACTAGTCAAAAATTGCAGGAGCAAGCATCATGTGTGCTCCCGCAACAAGTGCGTCCCCTTGCTAGCCCTCGAAGCCTAGCTGACGAGCCCTAGCTATCAAAGGCAGCTGTCGCCCACCATAAACAAGCCGCGCATACCCTAATGCACTATCGTGGTACTGACTCGATCCAGCAAAGTCAACTGCTCGAGCAAACCAGTTGGCTTCTTGCACTGTTTTTCCAGACTCTAACTCGAGCAAAAACACAAAAGCACGAATGAACTTAAGGCCTCGACTAACAGAGTACGCCCAGACACAAGCAGCAACGAAAATAATAATCAGAAGAATTTCCATATATCTTTCAATTCTTTTAAGCGATAGAAGGGGATGCAAACCAAATCATGGAAACGGTTTCGCCAGCTTGAACAACGTCTGGATTAACGTCAGGTGTCAAATCTAAACAGTAGTCAATGTTTGAATCAAGATTGACCTCCAAGCTGCTGTTTCTTAAATAGCTTTGTGATTTGTATGTCATTAACTTCACACCGCCTAATTGAAGCCCTGCGGATTCAGCAAGATCTTGCGCGGTTGCTTTAGCCTGCTCCACTGCCCGCTGGCGGGCCAAAAGCATTGCGGCATTCATATCTCTAACAACAAAATCAACTGAAACGCTTGGCTTCGCATTACTCAAAGCAAGCCCCTTCATCACTCGCCCAAGCAAATCACGATCCAAAGGAATCGTCACTTCTAAAGCTTGTGTAGCTTTGTGCCCTAAAAACTTCTTTTTAGCCTCGTCGTACTGGTTACTCCATTGCTCTGTAATCACATAAGCCTTTGTAACGGCGAGCGCCTTAACACCGGCCTCAAGCAGTGCGGTATTGGTTGCTGCAACTTTCTGATTCAGACCGCTAAGTGCTTCTGGGTAGTCATGGCTCAGCGAACTGACCTTTATTAAAAGACTCATTCCATCCGGCTTTGCGTCCACGGCACCACGCCCTTCAATATGAATTTCCGATTGTTCGTTCATGTTCTATTCCTTTATAGATTTCAATTGACTGGGTTTATTGATGCAGCACTGTGGGAGGCGTTTAGCCAGCTCTTGGCAGACTCCAAGGTCGGCAGTAGTGGGGCAAGCATGCTTGTCTCTGACTGACGCACTAAGCCACCAGCTATGCAACGCCCGTTTTCAAATAAATCCCAGCCAGTCTTGTGCATGCGGATCGGAGCGTGCGCACCTACTGGACAGGGTGTGACGCACTCAAACGATGCAGGGCGAGCCACGCAGTTTCGAGAACCCACAACAACTGGGTTTTCGTCAAACAGGCTCGCAACTTTCAGTCTCTGGCTGCTTTTACGCTCAGAAGTTGGCTGCGCCGCTCCATGCGCATCTCTCCACTTACGCTGCACGGACTGACTAAGGTCACACGCAGACTCAGGGCACGTCAGCAGAAGTAAATTTGAACGATCAACTCGAACGCCTCCATAGCTATATCCGTAGATAACACCGCCCCCGCGCTTGCCTCTGGCAGTAACGTCAATTTCATTGCCTGCGTGTGCCGCACGCACGCGGACACGCGCTTTACTGTCCACATTGGCAGCAAGCAAGCTCATCGCTTCGTTTTCCAGTTGTTCAATCATTACCCGATCCTTTTCAAAAGCCAAAAAGAAGATCGCACCGCGTACGACAAGCTTTTTAGGCTCGAAGCACGTTGGGTGCGATCAACGTTTGTAGGTTCTCAAACTGAGAGATTCGGGTCAATAGGTACCGTTGCAGCAATCCGACGCGGGGTATTGACAAGAGTTCAAAATTCAGAGAAGTGGATCAAAATGAAACAGATATGAACAGGCTTGAGTCCAAGCTTGCTTTTAGATTAGCCAGCCTTCCAGACTCTAGGAAGGGATAAGTTTTCGTAGCTGAGTTTGTTAATTTCGGACCTAAGTCGTTCAGCGTGTCGTTTGATAGTTGCAGAGTAAACATTTCTGGCAACACTCTCCCCCGTATGACCTGTAATGGCATCAGCTAACGACTCAGCAACTGATAGCAAACGAAGCTCACTTGCAACTAGATGCCTGAACGAATGCAGCGTCTTAGTTGGACTATCAAAGCCTTTCGCACGTTTGAAATTGCCGAACCACTGTCCAAACTGTCCTCCTGCTCCATTTGCCCCTTTAACAGGGAGCAACGGAAAAAGCGGGCCCAGTGGTAAGGACTTCACGTACTCTGGCAAGCCCAGTCGAATCAGCTCCGTGTGCATTGGCACGGCTCTCCAAGAGCCTTCGTTTTTGAGGCTTTGATTCCGAGTTTCGGTTGCCCTGAACTCAATAACCTCGACACCATGATCAGCTGCAATATCGTCCGTCCATAGCTGCGCGATCTCAGAAGCACGCGCTCCTGTATAGCAAGCAATCAACGGAATCCAATAAGCAGCATCTGCCCCTGCCTTTTTATCCTTAGGTAGCTTGTAATCCCGCCAAATTGGGTCATCAAAAAGAACTTTCAACTCTTGAGGCAACCAAGGCTCGCGCTTTGCTAGTACACGCCCGCCGACCTTGACGCTCAATCGCTCGAATGGATTTGCGGTAATCCAGCCTTTATCCCGCGCAACATTCGTCAAAGCACGAATACTCACCAAAACGTTATCAGCAGTGCTTGCTGTTTTGTTGTTTTCTACCGCCCACTTTTGCAAACTGTCCCTGAATTCAATAGCTAACGGCTTATCAATAACTTCCAACGCAGGGTTGCTCATCATTTCTGAAAACTGATTTACGTGGCGAGTAAAAGTTCCAATCGTTTTTGATGGATGCTCAGTCTCTAGCCAGACAGCCAACGCATCCGACATCTTGTGCGCTGCCCCCTTAGCCAGAAGTTGTGTCGAAGACTTTCCTGCGGCGGCTACGCCCATCGACTCTAACAATCGCCTGCGTGAGCTCATCACCGAAACCCGCTTGGGAAACGTTCGGGTGTGATCAGTCAACGCCTCGTGACGAATTTCAAGGACTGTCAAGAGGTGTCCCATAGCCTCAGAATCAGAAAGTGCAGAGCGGGGAAATTCCAACTCTTCCATCCAATCAGCAGCCCAATCAGGCACGCCCCCACCCGACACCCATGAACGGGCATCTGCAAGCTGCCACGCTAAAGCGTCAGAGCGCTCTAGACGCTCCTCAAAGGACAGACCTTGATACTGGTGATCAACTTCAACCAGAAGCTGCTCTAGACGGTTTAAAAGCTTTGTGCGAACGTCTGCCAAATCCACGGGGATGGCTTTACCTGTCCGCATCGCTTCAAAACGAGCACTCCACTCAGCTTGAAGTTTTTTAGCCTGCTCATTGGCCGTGCGGAGGTCTGCCGTTTTCAAAGAACAGCGGATAGCCCAACCACTGGGAAAATGATGCAAGAGTTCTTTTGGGGCTCTCAGACCGAACTGATAAATGCCGGAATCTGGGCGGCGATGAATGCCGGGAAATTTGGTCAAGGTTTCTTTAGTCACACGGCAAGATTACACGGTTTCTGTGACTGCATCTCAGCGCATAGCCTCGTTTTCAGAGGAAGCACCAAGGAAAAAGGGCTAGCAAGTTAATACTTGCTAACCCTTTATCGGTTTGGCGGAGTGGACGGGACTCGAACCCGCGACCCCCGGCGTGACAGACCGGTGCCAAAAGTCAATATCCATGCGGGCTAGAGCCACATTTCAAATTCCAAAATCTCAAAATTTACCCACCATTTCATGCGGGTTTGCAGGGGCAAATTCCAAAAAATCGACACCCTATTTCTCTGCCACGATATGGTCAGAAAGCATTTGATTCTGAACTTGAGAAACACTATTATCCATCGATAAAATGCATGAAATTTCAGTGAGAATCCATAATTTCCTCTGTCGAATTATTGGCCAAACCAGCTCTGCGAGGCGCAACTGCATCTCTTGCTGATGCACTCCAAGAGGGTCACGTCTATCGACGTGAAGATCTTACTCGCTTAAGCAAAGCAGTGGATAGGCATGTGCAAGAGCTTTTACTTGCAGGTAAGTTGCAAAAGCTGGCACAAGGGCTTTACTACGCCCCTAAGCCATCACGTTTTGGCACCCTCCCCCCTGCCGACGATAAAGTTGTGAAAGGGTTCCTGCGCGACAATAATTTTCTGGTGTTTTCGCCATCGATCTACAACACTGTCGGCTTGGGCACCACCCAGCTGTACAACCAAACATGGGTCTACAACCACAAGCGACATGGCGTTTTCAAACTTGGTAATCGCCAATTTGATTTTCGAGTCAAGCCCCGTTTCCCAAAAAAGCTTACTCCCGAATTTCTCTACATAGACTTGCTAAACAATTTAGACGAATTAGCAGAAGATCGGAATACTGTCCTTGACCAAGCTCGGACAAAGCTAAATTCTTTTGATTCAACTCGGCTTCAACACGCCCTAGAGAACTACGGTAATTTGGCAACACGTAAACGCCTTCGGGAGTGGTTTGGTGATTGAATTTCTTCACGAGCGACGCGACTTCGATCAATTGATTTCAGTTGTCGCTAGCCAAGAGCAACTGCAGCAACAACCCCAGAGTCAACAACAACTACACGATCAACTCAGATCTCGCTGAACTTGATCGGGGCATATATGCGGTGGATGAAAACACATACGCAGCTGCATCTCCACTAACCCTCGGCAATAACGGTCGCTGGCATCAACGCCTTTTGTCATCAGGCACAAGTGTGGCACTTGTAATTGACAAAATGCATCAATAAACGTTGTGAAATTTCACAACTGATGGGGCTTGAGTTTTTCAATTTAATTACTACTTATATAAAGAAGTAATAATCGATGAATTGAGGAGACCCTAATGATGAAACACGTTGTTTGCCCACATTGCAGCAGCACCAACCGGGTTCCTGCGGACAAATTCGAAGCTGAACTGACATGCGGAAAGTGTCACCACCTGTTATTCAACAAGCATCCCGTTTCAGCTAACGAGTCTCAACTTGACTCACACATAACTAAAAACGAGATCCCTGTAGTAGTCGATTTTTGGGCACCTTGGTGTGGACCTTGCAGAATGATGGCTCCAGAATACGAAAAAGTTTGCGCACTGATTGAACCCCAAGCCAGATTCCTCAAGGTAGATACTGAGGCCAATCCAAATGTCAGTTTACGGAACAACATTCGGAGCATCCCTACCCTAGCGATCTTCATCGGAGGGAAGGAAATTACACGCACATCAGGGGCAAGATCTACAGCTGATCTTGCTCAATGGGTAAGATCGCACATTGCTAAGTAATCAGACTTAAGCGACTTTACGAAGTAAGCGAACATGCATTGGTCGAACGAATGATGCACCTTCAATTGTCAGATGAGGCGCAAACGCCTCTTGAACCCGCAAAAACATCTCAGCATCAATTTTGTGGTCTGCAAAACTTGGAAACAACATTCGTTTCGCGAACTCATCAAAACTTGAGTAATGAACAGGTTGAGCAAAGCGTCGTTCCTCCACTTGCGTCCAATCTAAATGCTTTGCAAGCGCCCTATCTAAAGCATTCTGCGCCGCAGGCCTGACAACTCCCTCATCGTTGTACAAACGCACAATTTCGTTGAGTGCTCCCGCATAAATGGGTTCAGACACATAAAAAAAGCTGCCAGGGCGAAGAACTCTTGCAACCTCATGCAGCGCTTGATCCATCAAAGGAATAGGCACATGATGGAGCGACTTAAGCATGAGTGCTAAGTCAAACGAGCTATCAGGAAAAGGCACGCTTTGTGCACCTGCCTCAACAAAATCAATTCCGTTTTGCGGTTGAAATAAATTCTTGGCATGCTGAATTGCATCAACCTCAAGCCCTGTTACTTTGCAATTTGGGTACTGCAGCAATAGTGATCGTGATAGACGAGCATTTCCGCATCCCAATTCGATGATCGCTTGATTTTTCAAGTCAACCATCTGCCCCAAGACCTCCAGCTCATCACTGAATAATGGCAACTGGTCTGGATCAAATGCAGAGTTAATCACGCTCCAAAGCTTTCTGGCATTTGAACAGCGACGACCTCACCACGAGCTGTTGCAACTTCTCCAGCGTAAACAGTTGCTTCAACAACCACTTTACGACCTTTGATTTCTTTCACGCGCCCCCGAATAACCAACTCACATTCGAGCGGCGTAGGCTTTAAAAAGTCCACATGCAAAGAGCCTGTGACAAAACGGAATGCTGGCAACGAATCTAGGCTGCGGCCTTCTTGCTTGTACATGGCTGCTGAGGCTGTTCCTGTGCAATGGCAATCAATGAGCGAGGCGATCAAGCCGCCATAGGCATAGCCGGGCACCGATGTGTGGAACGGCTCGGGCTTGAAACGCGTGACGGTTTCATCGCCTTCCCACACGGTTTTGATTTGGTGGCCGTGCTCATTGAGGTGGCCGCAACCGTAGCAGTGCGCGACGTTTTCGGGATAGTGATCTTGAAATGCATCCATGTTGTTCTCTTGTTCTAACGTTGTACTTACTGGGGATTGACCATCGGCCAGCCTTTGGCAGCCCATTGACTCATGCCGCCATCCACGTAGCGAATGTTTTGATAGCCTTGTTGTTTGAGCGACTGTAAGGTCGCTTTAGAACGGTTTTGGGTATTGCAAATAAGCAGCACCGGTTGCTCAGGGTTCTTGGGCAGCAAGCTTTGTTTTTGTGGAAGTTCACTCATTGGCAGTAGAACAGCCCCCTTTGCTACACCGGTTAAGTGTTCGCGGGTTTCCCGAATATCCACCAACATCACTTTGCCGGCCTCGTGATCGGCGCGAGCCTGCTCTAAGGTCACATGGTCGGCGGGATCGGACTGAGTGCAGCCAGCCAACACAGCAAAGACTGAGATTGCAACCAGCAAGATACAGCGTTCAATCGAAAATTTTGAAACGTTCATCTGATAACTCCAAATTAGGGAACTACGTAGCAAGTGGTGTTGGGTAACCACATGTCTTGTGGTGTGATGCAATGTTGGTAATACCTTTCTCGCCTGAAATCAGACAAGAAATATGAGCGGTACACCAATTGGTTTTTCAGCACCAGACTCACATTTCGCGCAAGCTTGCAACGGTGGTTGATCGCGCATTCTTTGAGCTCTTTTTCATCTTGGTAAAAGTGAACGCTGAAGCGCCCTTCTTTAGGCCCCAAGTCTTTGTCAATGATGAGCAAACACACGGGGGCTTGCAAAGACTGCAGCTTGTCTTTGTCAGCCAAATAATTCAACTCAGCGACCAAAACTTTTTGAAACCACGGAGCCACCGTGCCATCACAGTCATATAAGTCCCGTTTTTTGTGCTCATACACAGGGTCTGCCATAGGCTCAAGCTCGTCCGTTAGCTTCAGCATCGGCTCTGCACCCGTACGCGCTATGCCGTCTATGACCACGCGAACTGGTTGGGCATCTTGGCAAGCACTTAGCAAAGTCAATGCGGCTAACGCCAGACCAGAGAAAAACTTGCTCAACATAAATTACCCCATGTACCCGCGTTGTGCACCTTGGTAAAACCTTTGCTCCTGAGCATCATTTTGGCCATACCACTGCGTGAGCCACTGGCACAACACAACACCACATCTCGGTCTTTAGGCAGCTCTGTCAAACGCGAAGCCAAATCAGGCAAAGGAATGTTGATGCTGCCCGGTGCGCTGCCCGATGCGAACTCTGCCACTGAGCGCACATCGACAAACAACGCACCGTTTTGGCGCAACTCAGGGAGCATGCGCATCACTTGCTTGGCAGCCCACCATTTGTAACCAAACCATACGACTAAGGCAACCAATGGCCAGTATTGCTCGAATTGACTCATCTACTTTTCCCTTACATTTTTCTGTACTCAATCAAGCAGACTACTGGCAGCAGGAGTTGCCATCCTCTTTGATACCAAAGGCTTTGAAGATCTTGCCTGCTGGACAAATCCCAGTGAAACCAGACTGAAATAAGTTCAACCCAACAAATGCGCAAATCCACAACCAACTGGGTGTGGTGAGATCCACTTGACCGTTGAAATGGGCAAGTGCAAGCCCAAGTGTGACCATAAAACCAGCCATGATGTTGATAAGTTTGTTCACTGTCATTTCTCTACTCCTTTAAAAAACAAAAAGCACGATCGAATCAATCGATTGCACGCCCCTCACCTGGCTCCTCAACGGTCTGACCATCACGTATGTGGTAGACGCGCTTGAAGGTGGGAATAATTTTTTCGTCATGGGTGACCACGATGATCGCTGTCTGCGCTTGTTGGGCCATTTGGTTAAGAATCCGAACGACAGACAATGCGCGTTCGCTGTCCAGTGGTGCCGTAGGCTCATCAGCAAGAATGACGGGAGGCCTGTTTGCCAAAGCTCGTGCAATCGAGACCCGCTGCTGCTCACCACCTGACAACTGAGCAGGTTCGGCCTTAGCGCGGTGCGCGATATCCAGTGCGTGAAGTAACTCCATCGCACGCTGTCTAGCTTGTCCGTTGGGCACACCTGCAAGCATGGGCAATAGCGCAACGTTGTCGGTGACATCCAAAAATGGAATGAGATAAGGTGCTTGAAACACAAAGCCGATTCGGTCACGACGCAAGGTACGTAAGTCAGGAATCTTCCAGCCATCGTCGTAAATAACTTCATCGCCCAACGTCATGCGTCCAGATGACGGTTCAATGATGGCGCCAAGACATTTCAGCAAAGTACTTTTGCCAGATCCAGAAGGCCCCACCAAACCGACAACTTCACCCGCCGCCACTTGCATGTTGACGTTCTTCAAAGCTTCGACTGCGGTGTCACCTTGCCCATAAACCTTGCGCAAGTTCTCTATGCGTATGCCACCCAATGGTTTTGTCATGTGTTTTGCCTTAACTGATGGCTTGAGCCGGATCAACGTTCAATGCCACACGTATAGCCAAGGTACTGGCCAATGCACAAATGATTAAGGTCGCGACGAAACCGACAACTGCATCTTGTGTAAGAAGCAACACAAACTTTGGAAACACTGGTGCCCAAATTGTTGCGGCCACTTTGCCCACCACAAATCCGATCACACCTAGCCCAAGCGCTTGTTGCAAGATCATTCCTGCAATCGTCATGTTGCGTGTACCAATCAGCTTGAGTACAGCGATTTCCCGGATTTTTCCTAGCGTCATGGTGTAAATGATGAAAGCCACAATTGCGGCACTCACCAATGCAAGAATCGCCAAAAACATGCCAATTTGTTTGGCCGAGGTGGCAATCAATTTATCAATCAAAATTTCTTCCATATCGGCACGGGTGAATACGCTCACGTGCTTCCAACGCTTGATTTGTTCTGCCACTTGGTCTACTGCAGCAGCATGCTCGACGCGTACCAAAACTGCATTGACGTTGTGGCTACTGGTCTGCAAGCTTTGAACGGCATCAAGCAACCCAGGCACAGCGGGGCGGTTGAACGTCGGATTGGAAGCCGTTCGAATACGGTCATTCACAATGGCATCGTTATCTTTCAGGAACTGCGCTTCTTGAGCATCCTTCAGTGGAATAAACACCATCGGATCACCACCTGACGAAACCATACGCCGCGTAACTCCAACCACCTCATAGACATGGCGACGTATCTCGACCTTGTCCCCTAAAGTCAGACCGGTCTTGATATCAACAACCGCTTCGTAGTGGCTGCGCATCAGTTGCCGCCCAGCCAACAAATATCCAGGTTGTCCAGGTAGCCCTGCCACTCCAGGCTCGATACCAACCACCATGGCGCGCGCTTCTTTGCCCCCCACCGTTTTGACTTGCATGGTGAAATAAGTAATGTTGCTTGCGGCGGAGACGCTTGGCATGCCCATGATGCTTCGCACCACATCGTCTTTGATGTTGGAGGCCTCTGCATACGGACCTTGCGTATCTTTTTGGACGACCCAAAGGTCAGCGCCACTGTTATTCAACAAGGCTTGTGCGTCATCCACCATACCGCGAAATACACCTGCCATGGTCAACGTCACGCCAATCAGCAAACCCAGCCCTAGGCTTGTGAGAACAAATTTAGCCCAGCTATGTTGAATGTCGCGTGCCGCTAGACTGATCATGGAGCGACCTTTTTCACCAATGCATCAACCACCCTGAAGCTACCACCTGTTGACAGTGGTTTTTCGCTGTACACGACCACGCTGTCGTTTTCCGTCAGCCCTTGCAGAACCTGTATGCGGCCATCATGACTGGCAAGCCCCCACTGCACAGGCACGAACTCAAGTGAACCGTCTTTCAAGCGCCAAACACCTGTTCGCCCTTGATGCGTTCTCACACTCGCCTGTGGAAGCACTAGAGCATTCGATAACGCTGGAAGGTTCAATGTGACCTCAGCCATTTCACCAATCGAAACAGATGGAGGTAACTTCTCAAAAGACACTTGCGCAATGCGTTCCTCTGTCACGCTATCGGCTTGCAATTCGACACGCTCAACTTTTCCCGCCAGCACTTGTTGGGGGCGTGAGCGCAAAACAATCTGCGCTGATAAGCCAGCGTCCAACCCGATCGATCGCCCTTGGTCAACCCGTAACTTGACCCATAAGCTCGCAGGATTAGCCAGTCTGAGCACCGGTTGCCCCGCCACGACGGTGCTGCCTGATTCTGCATCTCGGCTCATCACCACGGCATCTGCCGGTGCAATCAGTCGAGTGTTCTGTCTTTGCAAGGATGCGGCTGAACGTTCGGCCTGTAGACGCTGTGCATCTTGCTTGGCCGCTTGTAAATTTGCTTGAGCCGCGAGAAATACAGCATCCGCAGATTGCGCCTCTTGCTCACGCCCTTGCAATGCAGCTGAGCTGATGAATTTCTGGGTGGCTAACTCTTGATGCCGCGACAGATTTGCGTAGGCAAGCTCACGTTTGGCGTGCGCGTCTGTCACTTGAGCTTTAGCTGCCACCTCTACGCTGGTAGCTTTTGCCAAAGCAGCCTCTTGTGCACGCAAGCGTTGATCCAATTCCACCGGATCCATTTCAGCCAATAACTGCCCAGCTTTGACAGTTTGCCCCACATCCACCTCAACGCGCAAAACACGGCCTGCCACTGTAGGTCCCATCAACCAACTCTGTCTTGCCTCCACACTCCCAATTCCAAAAACAGAGGGCGTTAAGCTGTCGCGATTCACTTGGGCCACTGTGACTCTTGCAGGAGCCAATGGCCCCATGCGAAATGCGACAAAACCAAGGGCAGACAGAGCCAACGTCACCGCCAAGGCCACCATCATTTGTCTTGTCGTGGGTTTAGAGATCATCATGCGCGCTCCCTCAGGGTTGTCATAGGCGAGCCTCGCAGCCCAGCCTCGTAAATTTCGAAAATAGATTTCGCTTGACGTTTTATGCCCGTCATACCTCCTGTCATGAGTGACTGCATCACAAGACCTTGAACTGCACCAATAAACAACACTACGGCTGCTTTCATATCCACATCTTTCGCAATCACGCCTTCGCAATGCGCTTGCGCTAACAGGCCTACAAGCAAGGTACGGTAGTCAGTCATCAGCAACTGCACTTTTGCCTGAAGAGGCGTTGATTTGGCATGTTGTAGCTCTTGAAATATCAACCGAGGCACTCCGGGATGCTGCTCAACAAATGCAATATGTGCCATAAAAACAGAACGTAAAGCCATCAATGAATCTAAGGGATAGCGGTACGCCTCATTTGTTAGTTTTTCAAGTAACGCTGTATGCGCCCAGTCAAGGACGGCTAGCCAAATTACTTCTTTGCTTTTGAAGTGCTTAAAAACACCGCCTTGCGTGATACCAATGATCTGCGCCAAATCTGCCGTTGTGATTTCCGCTGGACTCTTTTTCGCAGCAAGCATCAAGGCAGCCTGCACCAATTCAGCTTGTCTATCTTCTGTTCGGAGTTTGATGCGCACGCTTGCTCTCATGACATATAAGTAATTGATGAATTACTTTATCACGATTTTCAAAATCTTGCTTTATGAAAAAACCCAGACTTTTCACACTTTCCCGCTTGGTGACAAGTGAACAATGGACTTATTTAAACCTCGTAATAAATAAATGGCATTCCCCAAACCTGTAGGCACTTTTCATAGCGCCGTCTGACGCTGCCGCTCGAACTCCTGGGGGCTGAGTTGATCGAGATACTTGTGGAATAGAACTCGATTGTAGAAACCCTCGATGTAATCGAAGATGTCCGACTTGGCTTCGGTCCTTATTGGGTAAAGCCGTTTCTTGATTTGCTCGCTCTTCAAGTTATTGAAGAACGACTCAGCCACTGGGTTGCCCCAGTAGTTGGCTTGATGGCTTGTGCTCGGACTCACTCGGTTGTCTTTGCGTCAAGGGCCAAACTCGTCACTACCAAATTGGCTCCCTTGATCCGAATGAACGATCCGCACACAAGATGGCAGTTGCGTCCAATGGAGGAGTCACATCTGGAGCCAGAGCGACAGAAGCAGCAAGTATCACCAATGGAAATTCAGTCAGATGAACAGTTGGTTCAACACCTAAATGGGCGATACATTTTCTTAATCGAAGAAACATTTGGAATTTGAAATTCCAAAAACCAAAAAGGGTTACAAACAAAATTTTGCTTGTAACCCATTGATTTCATTAAGAAATTTTGGCGGAGTGGACGGGACACGAACCCGCGACCCCCGGCGTGACAGACCGGTACCAAAAGTCAATATTCATGCGGGTTTGCACCACATTTCAAATTCCAAAATTTCAAAACTCACCCACGTATTCATGCGGGTTTGCAGGGGCAAATTCCAAATAATCGACCCCATATTTCTCTGCCACGACATGGTCCGAAAGCATCTGATTCAGGACTTGCAATGCGCTGGTAAACATTGATAAAATGCATGAAACTTCAATGAGAATTCATAATGTCTTCAGTCGGGTTATTGGCCACGCCACCTCTGCGAGGCGCAACAGCATGTTTGGCAGATGCCCTCCAAAAAGGTCACGTCTATCGGCGTGAAGATCTCGCTCGCCTCAGCAAAGCAGTCGATAGGCATGTGCAAGAACTTTTACGTGCAGGCAAGTTGCAAAAGCTGGCACAAGGGCTTTACCACGCCCCCAAGCCATCAAATTTCGGTGCCCTCCCCCCTACTGACAATGAGGTCGTGAAAGGTTTCCTGCGCGACAACGATTTTTTGGTATTTTCGCCTTCGTCGTACAACACGGTCGGCTTGGGCACCACCCAGCTGTACAACCGAACATGGGTCTACAACCACAAGCGCCATGGCGTTTTCAAGCTTGGCAAGCGTCAATTTGATTTCCGGGTCAAACCCCGCTTTCCCAAAAAGCTGACACCTGAATTTCTCTACATAGACTTGCTGAACAATTTAGATGAATTGGCAGAAGATCGCGATGCTGTTCTTCATCAAGCTCGGACAAAGTTAAATTCTTTTGATTCAACCCGGTTTCAACAGGCTTTAGATAACTACGGGAATATGGCAACGCGTAAACGCGTGCGGGAGTGGGTCGGTGGCTGAATTTCTTCACGAACGACGCGACTTCGATCAATTGATTTCAGTTGTCGCAAGCGACCGCGGACTTGACCCTATGTTGGTTGAAAAAGACTATTGGATCATGCACTGCCTATGGGGACTCCAAGCTCAAGGTTTTGTATTTGAACTAAAGGGCGGCACATCTCTGTCGAAGGGCTTTGGGGTGATACACCGGTTTTCAGAAGACATTGACATTCGCATTGAGCCACCTGCCGACATGGATGTGAAAACAGGTCGAAATCAAGACAAACCTGCGCACATCGATTCTCGGCGCATGTATTACGACGAATTATCAAAACGCATCAAGATACCAGGCATCGAAAGTGTTGAACGTGACACTTTTTTCGATGATGAAAAAATGCGAAGCGCAGGCATTCGCCTGACCTACGCTCCACGTACATCCACCCTGTCGGGTGTGAAAGATGGCATTCTGTTGGAATTGGGTTTTGACGATACAGCCCCCAATCGCGCTGTCACCATTTCGTCATGGGCCTGGGATTTCGCCTTTACCAAAGGCGTTCAAGTATTCGACAACCGTGCTGTCGCTGTGCCCTGCTATGCACTGACGCATACATTCGTCGAGAAACTCCAAACCATCTCGACCAAGTACCGCCGTTTAGCGCAAGCTGAGAAATTCCCAGCGAACTTTCTGCGGCACTACTACGATGTGTATTGTTTGCTTGAGCAGCCAGAGGTTCAGGCTTTCATTCAGGAGCAGTCGTATCAGGATCGAAAGGTGCAACGCTTTCGGTCCGGCGATGAATTAGTGATCGCCAAGAACCCCGCCTTCACACTGAACGATTCTGAACAGCGCGATCTTTTTGCGCGGGAGTACCGCAAGTCTTCGGCGCTTTACTACCAAGGACAACCCGATTTCGATGAACTGCTGGCTCGAATAGCACAGCACATCGAATCAATGTGAGTCTTCAAAATTTAGTGGTTTTCTGCCATTGATTGGAATTCAGCATAACCAAGATCTAGGTTGATCAATGACGGCAACCAAGCAGGCCGCTCCTCAGTTGCTTCGGAACACGTTGCCGAAACGGCTTCGCCAGTGTGAGCGGGCTGGCCTACGCACGGCCATATCAAATATTTATCGAATCCACCGAGCCTGTACAGCGACTGTATTAGACCAATGCAAGGGATGGACAAGAAGTAACATATTTGTTATCATTGACCGATGGATTACACGATCACTTACTACAGCGAGGCCGTACAAGAAGAGATCATTGATCTACCCGACACCTTGGCCGCTAGGTACATCGTGCTGACCCGTCGCATGGTGGCGCTCGGCCCCAATCTGGGAGAGCCACACACCAAGGCGTTCGGGGAAGGCCTGTTTGAATTGCGCCTCAAGGGCGCCGAAGGTATCGCTCGTGTTTTTTTCTGCACCTTGATTGGCAAACGAATCGTGATGCTGCACAGCTTTATCAAAAAATCAGATCGAACGCCGAAACGTGAACTCGATGTTGCGCAAACCCGATTGAAGGAGATCAAACATGAAAACACATGACCAGCTCATCAAAAAATTGATGGCACGCACCGGCGTGAAGGCCGAAGTGGAGCGTATTGAGCGCGAAGAAGCCGTGCTGCTAGATGCATTGCTCAAAGCGCGTCAAGAAGCGGGTTTGAGTCAAGCTCAAATTGCTGATCGTATGGGAACGCAGGCCCCTGCCATCGCACGCCTGGAGCGCTCACTTGCCACCGGCAAGCATTCACCTTCCATTGCGACCGTGCGCAAATACGTGAAGGCTTGCGGGAAAAACTTGTTGTTGCAAGTCGCATAAAGAAATTTGTTATTTGCACACCTGCCAAGCCCAGGTGAGAGTGCCGATCCAAAATTGACAGCATGACAGAACGAACTCGCGCGGAAAATTGACCTCTGCCCATGCGAATTTCCGCTTGAGGCTGTAAGCGGACTACGACAAGCTGGCACCAAGAGCAGGAGCCGACCCACTGCAGACATTGCCTCTGCTCAAGTGGTCGCCTTAAGGCAGTCATTCACGCGCAATGGAATTCAGGCCAACAACGTCTGCTTCAGGGAAACTAAATCTGAATAGTGGCCTTCCGGTGATGGCCCATCAAAGACACTCAGTCACTACGGTATCGATGCCGAAAACCTGCCGTGATAAAAGGGCCTCCGCGATTCTATGGGGCGGCTCAGTTCATGCTCCCTACATTAGCGCGCGCTTGGTCTTGAAAGATTGAAAACGCTTCCGCCCTGTGGAGGTTTAGGAAAATCATCAGGCACTACGCAGATAAATTGGCCCCCGATTTCCCCATACTGAATCGCGACTGAAGGGTCTTTGTCGGATACGGCAATCTGGACTTCCACTCGATACCGGAAGTTTCGAGCGAAAAGCCATCCATCAAACGCATACTGACCTTGCTGCAATTCTCCAACAACTGCGTACTCGATAGCGCCTGGCACCAAAATCGACCGATTCCAGCTTAGACCACAGCGATCAGGGTCGTGTATCTCACGGGCATCAAAGGCTATGTCGTACACTGGAAATTCACCTGTGTTCGTCAGTTCCAAGACTACCGACCACGGCCTGTCCTCTCGATGCATCGCGATTGCAATGTGGGCGGATAATCTAAGTCTCGACTCCCCGCCAGTAGTCGCGTTTACGAGAGCAACTGCTTGATCAGCCAGCGCTGCCGACAGCGCGATCAGGCGCTCCTCGGTTGAATCGGCAGCTCGTTTTCGGTGAAGCTCACGATTCACACGCACGACCTGCCCTGTGAACCAAGCAACTACGAAGAATCCCAAGAAACCGTTCCTCCACTGCGCGATTGTTTCGCTTTTGATACCACTCAAGTACATCAAAACGAGGATGCCCAGTGGCACTGAGAATTCCACTACTAACGCAGCGGCCAATCCCACCGGAGTCTGACGGCCCCACCAGTCCTTTGTTTTTTTGGACACGGCTTTCACTGCTTTAATAAGATTCATCAATCATCCGCTCCTCTTTCCTGAAATTTGGATCAAAACTCATGCCGATTTTGCGAAGGAGAGCCAAGAATATTCCCACCAGCAAAAAAATAAATTTTGTGACTATTTGCCACATGCAATGAGGATATCCAAAAGCAGCCGGTCAGGTGCGACCTCTCTTGGCCGGTAGCGGTCCAATGGATGAAAGACGCGACCGGCGGCTTTCGCTGCAATGGCGACATCTAGTTAAGGCAGCTTTCCTCCATATTCGCGCTGAGAGTCCATCGACGAGCGGCATCACTGGTGACGCTCCACACCGCGAGACCTGCAACACTTTGTGCTCGACCCAAGATCATCAGCAGCAGCGCGTTACTATTGAGCCGCGAACTGGCGATCAAGCGGCGCATGGCGTCGTCGTCAAGACCCGAAGCGCCGGGGTAGTCTTCGGCGTGCGTGTGCCACTCGCCTAGGTACAGCAGCCCCCGTTTGTGTCGTTCTTCGATCGCGCGCTGGGCGGCAGCGGGGTTGGAGCGATAGCGATACCTAGAGCGCTCGTCGCCGGAATATGGGCCGGAAGCCTCGGTCACGCAAATCTGTGCGGCATTGAGCGTGCCGAACAGCTGGCCACCAGCCTCGGTCGCCCAAGGAGTGGACTGACGGTATCGGCTAATGTGTTGCAAGGCAAGTCGGGTAATCGAAAGAGCTTGAGAGGTGTCGGCGAAATGCCCGACGATCGAGTGCTTTGGCATCGGTTTTGCAAACAAACAGATCATGGCCATACAAACTCGCGCATCGTTAATTGGTCGGTGAAGGTCTCTCGCAATATGCCGCCATTGGCTTCTACCACTTTGGGGTCGCCCATCCACACGCGGCGGCACGAGGCTGGAACCTTGTCCAGCAGCGTATCGAGTGCCAACCCGGCCGCCATCCCTACCGTGGGATGCAAATCGATCACGCCATGCGGTTGGAAGCTGTTGCCGCACCCCGCTTCCACAATGAGTGCCCCGGATTCATCTGGCCAATCCGTCATCCGGAAGTTCGGCCGCTCCTCGCCGTCAAACCCCGCCAAGATCGACGCTTGACCGTAGAGCAAGACAGCATGCC
>JACCED012152750.1_pt1 | contig 23461 bp, 23 predicted proteins | sample 7455021 | NCBI WGS metagenome assembly JACCED01 (sample SAMN15323456, study PRJNA562643) | freshwater metagenome | isolation source: river surface water | place: USA:Blue River Watershed | collected 2017-08-19
ACCAGTTGCACCAGTTGCACCAGTCAAACCAGTTGCACCAGTAGCACCAGTAGCACCAGTCGCACCAGTCGCACCAGTCGCACCACTCGCACCAGTTGCACCGGTTGCACCAGTCAAACCAGTCGCACCAATCGTACCAGTAGAACCAGTAGCACCAGTAGAACCAGTAGAACCAGTAGAACCAGTAGAACCAGTAGAACCAGTAGAACCAGTAGAACCAGTAGCACCAGTAACACCCGTAGAACCAGTTGCACCAGTTCTACCAGTAGCGCCAGTTGCACCAGTAGAACCAGTTGCACCAGTTGCACCAGTTGCACCAGTAACACCAGTTGCACCAGTTGCACCAGTTGCACCAGTTGCACCAGTAATACCAATTGAACCAGTGGCACCAGTTAAACCAGTAGCACCAACTGAACCAGTAGCACCTGTTAATCCAGTAACACCAGTAACACCAATTGCACCAGTTGCGCCAGTTGCACCAGTTGCACCGGTTAAACCAGTTCCACCAATTGAACCAGTAGCACCAGTAGTACCAGTAACACCCGTTGCACCCGTTGCACCGGTTCTACCAGTTGCGCCAGTAGCACCACTTGCACCAGTAGAACCAGTTGCACCACTTGCACCACTTGAACCAGTTGCACCAGTTGCACCGGTTCTACCAGTTGCACCACTTGCTCCAGTAACACCAGTAGCACCAGTTGCACCAGTTCTACCAGTTGCACCAGTTGCACCAGTAGAACCAGTTGCACCAGTAGAACCAGTTGCACCAGTAGAACCAGTTGCACCAGTAGAACCAGTTGCACCAGTAGAACCAGTGACGCCAGTTGCACCAGTTGCACCAGTTGCGCCAGTTTCACCAGTATCACCGTGAACCCCAGTCGCACCAGTGGCACCAATGGCACCAGTTGCACCAGTAGAACCAGTAACACCAGTTGGTCCTGAAACACCATTTAAGTTAATATTCCAAATACTTGTAACTGGGAAAGTACCAATAACATCGGTTATGTCAACAATGGTCATTGGACCTCCACTTGATTTATCATAGGATGAAACAGTACCAATAAAACTATAAGTATTATCAACAGAAGTTACTAAAATTGTATTTCCAGAAGTGTATGCTAATCCAGACGGCACATTTTCCAATGTTGTTGTATTATCAATAATAGTAATTTCTTGGGACGTTAACTGTGCCGAATATTTATCGCCGGGTTCTCCAGTAGCACCAGTAGCACCAGTAGCACCAGTAGCGCCAACTGACCCCATGGCACCAGTAGCACCAGTAGAACCAGTCATACCAGCAGCACCACTACTACCCGTAGAACCAGTAACTCCCGCAGAACCAGTAGCGCCAGTAGCGCCAGTAGCGCCAGTAACACCAGTTGCGCCAGTTGCACCTACAGAACCCGTAGAACCTATAGCACCAGTAGAACCGGTAGCACCAGTTCTACCAGTAACACCTATAGAACCAGTAGCACCAGTAGCACCAGTAACACCAGTAACACCAGTAGCACCAGTAGCACCAGTAGAACCGCTAGAACCAGTCGCACCAGTAGTACCAGTAGCACCAGTAAAACCAGTTATACCATTTGTTCCCCGAGGACCAGTTGCACCAGTTACACCAGTTGCACCAGTTGAACCTTTAGCACCAGTTGAACCAGTTGCACCCGTGTCACCGACTGCGCCAGTGGCACCAGTAGCCCCCGTAAAACCAGTAGCACCAATAGAACCAGTCGCACCAGTAGCACCAGTTGAACCACTATGACCAGTTCTTCCAATTGCACCAGTAGCACCAGTTGCACCAGTTAAACCAGTCGCACCAATAACACCAGTAGCGCCAGTAGCACCAGTAGCTCCACTCGCACCAGTCGTACCAGTTGAACCAGTTGAACCAGTAGTACCTTTTGCTCCAGTAGAACCTTTAGGTCCTTTTTTACCCGTAGAACCAGTAGAACCGGTGGAACCAGTAGCACCAGTAGAACCAGTCGCACCAGTAGCACCAGTTGCGCCAGTGGCACCAGTATCACCTATGGCACCAGTGGCACCAGTAGCACCAGTAGCACCAGTAGCACCAGTTGAACCAGTATGACCAGTACTTCCACGACAAATAATAATATCACAACTGCTAGATGAACAACTAGAATGACTAGAACTACACGAACTACTAGAACTTTTGGAATGACAACTACGTAAACTACAACTACTACGATTATGTTTAATTTTACTTAATAATATTTTAGAACTATCTGACCTATGTTTTTTTAAATTAACTTCACTTAATTGATTTAATTCATTATCATCATCTATTATTATTTGATTTGGGTCATTTTCATCTAAAAGAAGTTCAACTTTGTAAATGTCTACAAAATTATTTCCAAAAAAATTTGTAATTTTCAAACATAGTAAACCAGTTTTACGTTCATATTTTTTAATACTTGCCGTAAAATAACTATTACTATCTGTAAAACGAATACATTTTACATTTTGTTTGGAATGATATGGCAAATTTTTTTCAACATAAATAGTTTTAATTTCATCAATATTCAAAGGTAGAGGATTAAATATTTCTAATGTTTGAGTAGAATACATTTTTAACTTTTTAATTTTTACCTTGTTTTTACCCATTTATAATATTGAATTATAAAATATTAAACAGAAATAATGCAATAATAATTTTATATTAGTTTTATATATAATGTTAAAAACAAAAAAAATTCCTCTAAGATACTTACCAAAAAAATTGACGTTAAAAGATAAAAAAAAACAAATTAAAATGCTAAAAAAATCAAGAAAACTATATAAAAAAGGATTGTATTATACAAGAAAAAATTTAAAATCATTCAAATCAAAAAAATCAAATCATATACTAACTGCAAAAAAAATGTATAATGTAACTAAAATTGGAGCAACAGATGAATTATCAAAGAAAACAAAATGTTCTAAAGAATCTTTAGCAAAAATTATAAAAAAAGGTGAAGGTGCATACTACTCATCTGGTTCAAGACCAAATCAAAGTGCTCAGTCTTGGGGAGTTGCACGTTTAGCAAGTTCATTAACTTCCGGTAAAGCTGCTGCAGTTGACTATTCTATACTAGAAAAAGGGTGTCAAAAAAATAGTAAAGCGTTAAATTTGGCAAAAAAGGCAAAACAAAAATATGGATACGGACAACACGGTGTTCCCAAAGTAGCAGTAACATAAAAATAAACATAATTGAAAATAACAAAAATTAAAAAAAAAATAAAATTTAAATTAAATGTAAATGCGTTAAAATTTATATTTTCCACAATAAAAAGTATTTAAAGATTTTTAATCAAAAATATTCATAATGTCAAATTTTACGAAAAATGCAAGTAGTGTAAATACGTCAAATACTAGTGGAAATGTATTAACAATTAAAACAGTACAAATTGCTCCATTTAGAACATTGATGACTGCATTAAAAGATATTTTACTTGAAACAAATATTTCATTTCAATCGGATGGAATTCGTATTATTAATATGGACAAGTCTCATACTATTTTAGCCCATTTATATTTAGCAGCTCAAAATTTTGAATTCTACGAATGTAAGAAAGAAAAAATTATTATTGGTGTAAATATGTTTCATTTATTCAAATTAATAAATTCTATTGATAATGATGATACTTTAACAATATATATTGAAAATGGCGACTATGTTGATGGTATTGTTTCTCACTTAGCACTTAAATTTGAAAATGGTGAAATCAAACAATGTAAAACACAAAAGTTAAGATTAATTGAACCAGAACCAGAAGAACTTGAGTATCCGGATGTAAAATTTTCTTCAGTAATTAATTTACCATCAACTGACTTTCAGAAAATTATTCGCGACTTGTCTTGTATTTCCGATAAATTAGAAATAAAATCAGTTGGAAATGAATTAATATTTAAATGTTCCGGACAATTTGCATCTGCCGAAATTCATCGCGCTGAATCTGATGGTAGTATGGGTTTTATATTAAAACAAGACTCTTCTAAAATTATACAAGGAGAATTTTCATTAAAGAATTTAGGATATTTTATAAAATGCACAAATCTATGTTCTCAAATTGAACTTTATTTAGAGAATGACTTACCACTTGTTGTAAAGTACAATGTCGCTAGTTTAGGTGAAATCAAATTATGTTTATCAAGTTTGCCATCTGTATAATTATTTATGCAAGATATATATAATTTTATCAAATTATATATATAATATGTCAATTACAAACTATACTGGAACCTATCAGAACTATTTAGGATATTTAGGAGCAAAAAAATGCTGTGAACTGCGAGGACTTGGACCAACCGGACCTCGTGGTGCAACTGGACCACCTGGACCAGTTGGTATTGGTACAAGAGGAAGAGATGGAGTTACCGGAGCAACCGGTGAACCCGGACCACCAGGAACTATGGGACTTTATTGTTGTTATGGTACAGTTACTTATACAGACCAAACAATTACATCGACATCACCATTTGAAATAGTTATGCAAGGCAGTACATTACTACCAGATAAAACATATTCTGTAAATATTTCTATTTATTTATACTCATCGTCGGGTGATATAAGTAACCCATATATATCATTTGATTTATCAAATGACCCAGAAGTAGGTGGTGCTCCTTTTTATCCACAAATTTTTGCAAGTAACCGTGGTGAGGTATATTACTTACAGTCATCTGGTGCCACAAGTACTCCTTACGTTTATACTGGTTCGTTAACAGACTATGTATACTATAATCCAACAAGTAACTTACAATCACCAATTATAAATGTATATATAGGTCCAACCGAGACGAATACTTTTAAAATTAAACTAACAGCAACTATTTTTCCAGTAAGTAGTTAAGTGTATTCACTTTATAATTTGAATTAAAATAATAATAAATATAAAATATTTACTATAATTAAGATGGCGTTTACCAGATTTCATGATGACCCTTGCAGAATTAAAAAACAACTACAACAATCTACTGATGTTGGTAGATGGATACTAAATGTCCCCGGTAATGGAGATCGTCCAGAGTATATAGCAAATCCTCAAATACGTATTCAAACATGGGGTGCAAATTTAATGACCAATTGCATAGATTTAGAAAGTGAATTAAGAGGTGTAAATAGACAGTTAAGTAAAGATTGTTTAGGAAAAGACCAGTATCAAAACTATAATGTCCCAACTCAACAAGTTTCGTATCCAATAAATACATCTTTATATACTGAAGAGTCACGAACTATAATGCCAGCGTGGACTGCACGTGACTTAGAACAAGTAAACTGGTACCATTTACCTTTGAACCCACAAGAAAATACTTGTTTTCCTTTTCAAAATAACATAAGCACCAGAATTTTAGAAAAAGATTATTTTGTAGCAAATATTCCTTGTGAAAACAACAATCATTTATTCCCATTACCTTTACAAAATAATAAAGAAACCAAAAATGAAAAAAAATAAAAATAAAGTAAGTATTTTATTGAAAAAATATAATACTTATATATATTAATGGAAATAGCAATACCAATTTTAGCATTAGGAGGACTATATGTTGTATCAAATCAAAAATCAAATAATAAATCCCCAAAAGGAGAACCTACTCAAGAAAAAGAAGAATTTACAAATATGGGTGCAAAACGTAACTATTTACCAAACGTAGATGAGTTGCCGCAAAACTATCCAGTTATAAACAAAACACAATTAGCAGATACTGTGCAAAACTATCCAAATCCAAATGCGGCAAGTGATAAATATTTTAATCAAAACAACTATGAAAATTTACAAAATAAAGGACTAAAAGTTGGAAACGAAATTCAAGATATTTATTCATTAACTGGAAACTATGTTGATACTAGTAACTTTAAACATAATAATATGATTCCTTTTTATGGCGCAAAAATTAAAGGACAATTGTACGATGCAAATATTGCTGAAACTATTTTGGATAACATGGCTGGTACTGGTTCTCAAATTATTAAAAAAATAGAACAAGCGCCTTTATTCAAACCACAAGAAAATATGCAATGGCCAAATGGGGCTCCAAATATGAGTGACTTTTATCAATCACGAGTAAACCCGGGAATGAAAATTAGTAACGTAAAACCTTTTGATAGCGAATATGTTGGTCCGGGATTGAACAAAGGTTATACAAGTGAAGGTAGTGGAGGTTATAATGCCGGAATGGAAGCTCGTAATGAGTGGTTGCCTAAAAATGTAGATGAGTTAAGAGTAGCAACAAATCCAAAACTAGAATATTCTTTAGCAAACCATGAAGGACCTTCTTATTCTACTATAAAAAATGTTGGTATTGAAGGTAAAGTTGAGAAATATAGACCAGATACGTTTTATATTCAAACCCAAGATCGTTGGTTAACAACTACTGGACAAGAAAAAGGTCAAATGTTACAACCAGTACAAGAAGTTCACGATACTATGAGAAATGCAACTACTCGGTCCTACACCGGCGTTGCTGCTCCTTCGGAAAAAAACGCGAGTTATATTTCTGGAGAACACGAAGAAACAAAAAGAAAACAACTAAATGCAACTGATGCACCACACTGTACAGCAGTTGGTCGTGGAACTCACGAAGATACAGACAATAGACAAAATAACTACACAACTTATGTAAATAATAGAACACTTCAAAGACAACCAGATACTATGCGAAGTGGTTTTGGTAGGACAATTGGAGCAGTAATTGCTCCTATAATGGATATAATGAAACCAACTAGAAAAGCAGAATATTCGTCTAATGTCAGAATTTATGGAGATGCTGGTTCAAAAGTATCATCAAATTATGTAAACAATCCAAATGACACTACATCTACAACTATAAAGGAAACAACCCTATACTCTCCTAACTTTTACATAAATACTCAAACCGAAGGTGGTGGATATATGGTTGCAGACCAACAAGCAATTACTAATCAACGTGACTCAACAACGTGTAGTTCTATTGGTAACGCTGGCGGTTATTCTTCTCGTTGGGGTGATATGAACTACAGTGCCGCATATATGCAAACAAACAATACAACAAAAGAACCTAGTGTTGTTGCTAGAACAAATCACGGAAATACCCAAGTATACAACCAAACAATGAACTTAAGTGTTGCAAAAATAGATTCTGACAGAGACAATACTCGTATGTGGGTACCAAATAATATGGGATATAAACCAGTTGTAAAAGAAAACTATGGTGTTATTAGAACTCCGCAACAATATGACCAAAGTATAAATTGCGACCGCATCGCTCCAGATTTATTGAATGCATTTAGGGAAAATCCATACACACATAGTCTAACAAATGCCGTATAATATAACAAAAATTTATATATGTGTTTAAGTATAACCAACTTAAAAAATATAATATATATAAATTATAAATGTACAGTTTTCTTGGTTTATTTTTTTTAATGTTTTGTTCTGTTGATAGTTTTAAGTTTACTAACGGTGTTACCAAACCTTTAGGTTACTTTGACCCTCTTGGATTTGCAAAAAACAAACCACCAAGTGAACTAGTTAAATTGCGTGAAGCTGAATTAAAACACGGAAGATGGGGAATGATATCTGCTGTTGCGATACCTACGACTGAACTAGTTACTCATGAAAAGGGTATTCATGTTTTAGACAACGTAGATAGTACTACGTTATCATTGTTCATAATGTTGGCAGCAGTAGCGGAGTTTCGTTCTATGTTATTAGGTTGGGAAAATCCATTCATCTATCCATCAAGATATTTTACGATGAAAGAGGACTACCCCGCAGGAGACTTGGGACTTAACCTACCCGTTCCATTCATAGGAAGTAACGAAACATTTATGTCAAATGCTGAACTCAACCATGGAAGACTCGCTATGATTGGTTCATTAGGAATGATTGCGCAAGAGTTAGTTACAAATCAACCTATTTTTTAAACCTTTTTACATTTAAATTACTGGACTGATATAAAAACTATGTAAATAGTATATATATGTCATGAAGGATTTTATACAGAGGTTACCAATAGACATTATTTTATACATTATTCCATATACATATAATTTACAAAATAAAAACTTACTGAATGATATTATAAATTACAAAGAAACGCGAAGTTTACTATTGGAATTATATTATAAATATTGGATTATTGAAGCACAAAGCCAAGTTCCAGAAGAAGATAAAAACTGGTTGATAAATGATATTATTGCGTATGCTAATAATGATAAGGCTACTATGTATGGATATGTTGATAATTTTTACAATATTTTCAAGAGAAATATTTCTTTACAAACAAATGATAGTATAGACAAATACATAATTAATTTATACAAAAAATCGGCAAAAACAAAAATAAATATATTTTTAGGATTATTAACTATTAATGAAAGAAACGATATAATTCAAGACTTTTACAGAAAGTTAAATTAAAAATCGGAGTTTGAAATGTAAAAATATGTAAAAATAATAATATACAACAAATAAAAATATTGATTTAGAAAAATGAATATTTTTATTTATTTATTAAAGACAACAAACTTAATAAAATTATATAATAACTGGAATATGAAAAAACTAAAAGTAAATTACATTTATAAAAAATTAAATCCTATACTATTTGATGTTTCTTTGAGAGATGGACTACAAGGGTACTCCAAATATGAACAAGCGTTAGTTACACTGGAAACAAAAAAGTTAATATATAGCAACATTTGTTTTTTTCACGAACCTAAAAATATAGAAATTGGGTCAATCGTGAATCCAAAAATTTTACCAGTTATGAGTAACTCTATTGAGTTATTCAAAGAAGTTACAATGAATAAAACAGACTTGAACCAAACAAACTATTCACCCAAGTTATATATGTTGGTTCCTAATAAAAAAGGGTGTGATACTGCAATTCAAAACGGGATTACCAATTTTTCCTTTTTAACATCTGCTTCAAACAGTTTTCAGAAGAAAAACATTAACAAAACACTTGAAGAAACAAAAAAAGAATTAAATGATATGATTAATGAAATAAATATTCAACAGTCTAATAAACCTTCATGTGAGTATAATATGAAACTATACATATCTTGTGTGAATGAATGTCCAATAGAAGGAAAAATAAGTAATGATGCCATTATAAATGAAATTATTTACTATAACAAAAATACCAACGTGAATGAATTTTGTTTATCTGATACTTGTGGAACATTACTGTTCAAGGATTACCAATATATTATTGATGAATGTTTGCAACAAAAAATAGACTCTACAAAATTTTCATTACACTTACATACTTCCGAAAATATTGATAACATTCGTGATATTGTTCATTATTCGCTGGATAACAACATAAAAAAGTTTGATGTTTCTATCATTGCAACTGGCGGTTGTTCTGTAACAATGGACAAATCAAAGTTAAAACCAAATATGAGTTATGAGTTATTGTATAAACTTTTTGATGAATATATTGATAAAAAAGAAGACAATAAATAAGAAAAGTAAATAATACATACTACAGTTAATTTTTAGACTTTCTAGACTTTCTTGATTTTCTTGATTTTCTTGATTTTCTTTTATTTTTTTTTGACTTTTTAGTATATTTTTTTCCTCCCATTATTGTGCATCCCTTTGACTTGTCACATTTTTTATTTTTTATATCTACCCAACTAACATTTTCTTCTGTACTGTCTTTTAAATTCTTGTTACCAAGTCCCAAAGCACGTGTCGGTATACTGGTTTCACGACTATTTATTTCATTATCCAATGCACGACACGGAACTTCACGAAAAAAACCTTCATATACAGTCCTAATAGGTTCGTCGCCATTTTTAAAATAATATGGAAAATTTTGTGGTATGGTAGTTAGTGGGTTTGGTTCTATATATTTTGGTTTATTCTCTGACAACACATTATTTAAACTATTGCCTAAATACCGACCCAAATAAACTGTTGTTGGAAGAATATTTGTAAAATAACGCGGATAGTCTGCGTGCTGCCGGTCTCCCTCGTAAAAACGAGTAGCTTGGGCTAAATCATAACACTTTCCTATGTCTTTTTCATATAGGTATTGAAGTACTTCAACTTCATTCCCCCTAGGTTTACCTGGGTGATGGTAGTAATCAAAATTAGAAGTCATTATTTAACTACTATATATATATAAAATAATATATATTACGTTCATTATCATATAAATATTTTGACTTTAATAATAATAATCAAAATATTTTAATGTCATTTCAAATTCATGAACCTATAATGGAAAAATTGAATTTCTTTTACAAAACCCATAAAATTCCAAACATTATATTTCACGGTGAATCCGGCAATGGTAAAAAAAGCGTAGTCAACCAGTTTATAAATTTAATATATAATCAAGACAAAGACCGAATCAAAAATTACGTAATGTATGTAAACTGTGCGCACGGTAAAGGTATTAAATTCATTCGCGAAGAATTAAAATTTTTTGCCAAAACCCACATAAACTCAAATGGCGGAGATAATTTCAAAAGTGTCATTTTATTAAACGCAGATAAATTGACGATTGATGCGCAGTCCGCATTGAGACGTTGTATTGAACTGTTTAATCACACTACCCGTTTTTTTATAATTGTAGAAGACAAATATAAACTATTAAAACCGATTTTATCAAGGTTTTGCGAAATTTACATACCAGAACCAGTGATTAATAAAAAAGAAATCAACTTGTATGAACACATTTTGAACAAGACTTTCAATCTAAAAGAAATCAAAAATCAAAAAAATGAATGGTTAAAAAAATTTATAGCGAAAAACATGACGTCTGAACTAACACACGAAAAATTAATAACTCACACAACAAAATTATACGAAAAAGGTTATAGTGGACTAGACTTGGTTGAATATATTGAAAAGAATGAAATAAACAATGTAACCGAAATTAAAAAGTATGAACTACTATTTACTTTCAACAAAATACGCAAAGAATTTAGAAACGAAAAAATATTAATATTATTTATTTTGAATTTTGTTTTTTTGAGTTTAGAATACAATTTAGAAAATATTTCTTTTATGTAATATGGATGACTTTAATGTTTCAAGTTTACACGAATCAAAAAACGAATGGGGTACACGTTTATTAACTATTTTAACTCCGCATATTGTAGACGGGGTAAAATCTATTTTTGATGAAGCATTGAAACTATGTAAAGACAATAATGAAATGGATAAGTACTTGATGACTTTTCAAAATTTTATTACTAGAATTCCACAATGGAATCCTACAATCATTGAAACCGAAAGAAAAAGAATTGTTGAAAAAAGTGGGTGTAACTATTTAGAAGATTTAGTAACATGTGTTCATATAATCCAGTTGAAGTTACTAACAGCAATTAGAGTTGGGCAAAAACAACGAAAAATAGATGTAAGTATTCCAAAAGTTGATGATTTTATTCATAAAGTATACATAAATATTGCAAGAAAAGTTTATAAAAATGTATACTTATTTGAAATAAATATTCCTCCATTACAAATTCAAAAACACTTCCGAGAATTAGAAATTATTGTACAAGAGTGTATATTAAACACTGTTAGAGATAGTATTCCAGTTGAAAGTATTTTACAAGCATATATGGATCAAACAGTTGAGGAAGATGTGGTTGAAGAAGTAAAAGAACAAATTATAGAACAACCTACCAAAAAAGAAGAAGAAACTCAAATTATCAAAGAAGGTGGAAGTATAGAGGAAAAAGGAGAAAAGGTTGAACCAGTTATAAATGAAACTATAGAAAATAAAAGTGAAAATGACTTCCCAAAAACATTGGAAACAACATTTACTGATATTGAAAAATCTAATCGTTTATCTTTTAACGACACTGACTATGCAATAGATGAACATAACAACGAACACACTGTAGAAGCACCTAAAGATTTAGACCGTTTAGAACAAATCAGTGTTGAAAGAAATGCACAACGTAAATTAGAAACAGACGATGACGATGGTGATTCTAAGTTAAAAATTATGGACGAAGATGTAAAATTAGATAACCTAGATATTCATAATATAGATGAACCCGAGTTAAACCTAATACCAGATTTATTACTTGATGACATAGAAGTTCTTGTTTAAAAATTAAGTTGTTTTATCTATTATTTTGCGTAAAATAATAAATAACTTTGTTCTATTGTAGTTTAAATCATTATTTGTAATGAGTAATATATTTGTTGTCGCCGCCATTATTTCTATTGTATTTTTTATTGCTAAGTTTATTGAAATGAGATTTATTGAAAAAGAAAATAAACCATTAAAATATTTAATTAGAGACTCTCTTTTAGTTTATTTTAGTGTTATTTGTGGCAATTTTGTGATTGACCAGTTAAAACCAGTAATGGAAGAAGGAGGAGGAAAAGTAGCAACAGAAGTTTTTGTAGATAACCCTAGTTTTTAAAGTATTATTTTGTATACTTAATATAAAATAATATGAATATTCAGAGTGATAGTTCCGATGATGAAGAACAAGATACAAAACAAGTATATTTTCCAGATGAACATAAATTATTAACTTCTGATAATTTACTAACTGGTCACCACTATTATGTAATTGAAAATACAACAAATGGGAAACACATACTATATAGAAGACCAAATAATTATTATAGTAGTGGTCCATTTACGTACTATGGAAAATATATTGAAACTTATATGCAACCAAAAATATTACACGACTTAAACAATGAGGTTATATTTATAAATATATACAAGTTTTATGATAAAAATGGCGATTCATTTTCAGATAAAATAAAATATACGAGAGACAACTTTGATAAAAATAATATTGAACTATACCGAAGTAGTAACGTACCAACTTATAAACATAACTACCTATATCTTGATGAAGAAAGTGTAGTTAAAGAGTCCCCTCCACTTGTAGAAGAAGTAAAAATTATAGACAAAACTGCAAGAAACATTCAAATTCCAAGAAATACAAAAGTTATTCCAGTCGCGGAAATATTAGATGAACCATCAAGTGATGAAGAAGAACTATTTACTCGGTTAAGAAAATACTTTGGTGGAAAAAAGAAGAAAAGAAAAACACGACTAAAAAATAAAAAAAGAAAAAAAACACGAAGACGCAAGAGAGAAAACTAACGCCCTGACCAAACTTTGACATAAGGCACTGGAGACTTTTTGTATTTATTTATATAATCCTTATATTGATGATAAGAATATCCCCACCCATATTCACCATTTCTATACGCGGAAATACTACCGAATAAAGATTTTATTTTTTGTAATTCTCTACACTCTAATGAAATGACAAGACCATAAATTCTTTCAAGACAACAGCGGTCACTGCGACATTTAATTACTTTCAACATATTGAATAAATTATACTTTTTTTGCAAATGGTCTATAAAATTATAACTTATATAACTCTGAACACCAAAACACCCATCCCAATATTGTTTATGTAGTCCTAAGGTTTCATATTTGGTGTCACTAAGTTGTCGCAGTTGTTTAACTACTTCATAATTATTTTTTAAATAATAACTAATTTCCAACGACCTTGTATAATTTTCTTCTTTACAATGAGAGAAATGCCATAGTGGAACTACCTTAAAATTTTTTAAACTATCAAAATTAATTTTTCTATGTATAAAAACACTATCATGGATTATTATTGCATTTTCAAAAAAATGGTGTTTGTGAAAATAATAATATGGTAACAACTCTCCCCTTTGAGGAAATTCTGATTGTATATATTCTATATTTTTATATTCAAAATCAGCTTTTACAAAATCTTTATTACTATTGTCGTCAATCACTACTATTTTTCGCATAGGATAAAGTCTACGAATACATCTTACACATTCATTCCAGTATTCATTTGTTAATTCTGAATTCACGTGTCTTAATATTATAAATCCATAACTCATTTATTATATTATAATTCATATATAAAATAATAATTATAAAGTTGCATAAATAAATTTTATTTTTCATAAAAATATGGTATTTCATCAATATTGATTATATTTTCGTTTTTTGGAACAGTTTTTACATTGTACTTGTCAAACTCTTTTCGTTCTAACTGCGCTTGTGGTGTATGGTTATGAACATAACGAGCAATCATCTTATATAACTTAAAATCTGGATATCTCTCTTGACCATTATTTTTATATAGTATATTGATTCCATTATCATCTAAACACCATTCTACGATTAGTCTCACTAATGGTGTACACTCGTCAAAGTCCGAAATCTGGTCCATATCTTCAATTATGTAATCAAAAATGGAACAAGCTAGTCTGCATAAATCAAAACTATAATTAGGTTCTAATCTTGGTTTTTTACTATTAAAATATGGTTCAATGTTGTACTGTGTTGCAGCATCTTCTCCATTTTTAAAACAGTCACTACAAAATTGTTTGTTTCCATATCTATAAATACCGCGTCCAAAGTCTATTACCTTATAAATTCTTCCATAAGTTGGAACTTTATAGTACGTACCATTATAACAATAATATAAATGTTTTTTTTCTGTTGGATTGTACATTATATTGTTTGTATGTAAATCATTATGTGTGAAAGAAAATGCTTTTTGATATGTTATTAGGGTCATTATTACTTGCATTAATGCCGAAAATATTTCGTCTTCACTCAGTTCATCATTACAAATTAAATCATCCAACGTATTTTCACATTTTTCCATACAAATAACTTGAATTGGTAACTTTTCCAATGTAACATCTACTCGTTCTTCTTCAGATTCACTACTGCCCGATGATTCATTTTCATCTGAATAACTATCATTTTCTGAATCATTGTAACTTTTTTTTTGAATAATATTATCTTTTGAAGAAGACGCAGATGAAACAACTTCTATTATTTCATCATTTGATGTGTGCGATGTTCTTGAAGAACAAGATGAACCACTTGATGCATTAGATTTAATAGTACTACTTATTTTGGGTACTTCACTACCTAGTTCTTCATTTTTCAAAGGAGATTGTAATTCCGATAATTCTATTGAAAATTCTTTTAAATTATCCAACGACAAATGTTGCGTTTCATTTTCGTCACATTTTTCAACTGTTTCATTATCTTCAAAAATATCATCAAATAACTCGTTTTGTATAGATTTTAATGACAAACTTAATGGGTTAACCTCTTGGTCTACTATTCTAATTGGTGGTTTTTTATGGTATTCGTCTTTCAACAAAAAATTATAGTCTTCCACTTGAAACAGTACATTCTTATTTTTATTAAAATAGTCTGACTTGCATATAAAATCCAAATCATCTACTATGTTAAATACAAATTTTTGTTTAACTGCTAAAAAAGAACCATAAAAGTCAACACCATGTTCAAATTTGTAAAGTTTATTCAACTGTGAAGTAAAAAATGTAAATAAACTATCAACATACGCTGTATTGTTTTGGTCCAATATTTTTTCGTGGACTTCTTTACTTGTTGAATCAAACTTTGGTAAACTGTATAATGATGTATTGTGTATATCATACTTTCCTATTATCATTTTAAACGGGTCTAGCAGTGGTGCCATTTTGAAAAAAATATTTTTCGTTTTTGTTTTTTCTGTCTTGTTATGTTTCAATTCACACTTGTATAAATTATAATCAACTTGTTTTAACACTTTAGTAATATACCATTCGTGGTTTAAGTTTATTGAATTATAATTTGTTTCATTTAGAGCAAAAAATTTATTATAAATAGGAACATAATTTTGAATATCAGAAATATTCGTCAAGTCTTCATCTTGAAAACTCTTAAATAGTTCACCGTTTTTCCTTTTTTCATAACTTACATTCAAATGATTCATTGTCATATTAAATATAATTATACTCTATATCTATTTTTCTTTAATTTGAACTCAAATAAATTGATTTTTCTAAAATACAAATTAAAATGCGTAATTTATTTTAAACATTTTTTCTTAATTATAATAAAATATGACTTTAGAACTAAAAAAATTTGACATGAAAACCATCAGTTTCAAACCCAATGAGTCTAAAGGACCGGTAGTTGTTTTAATTGGAAGAAGAGATACCGGGAAAAGTTTTCTTGTTCGTGACCTTCTTTATTATCATCAAGACATTCCTATTGGTGTTGTTGTTGCTGGAACTGAAGAAGGTAACGGTTTTTACGGAAAATTAGTACCCAAACTTTTTATTCACAATGAATACAATACTGCAATCATTGAAAATATTTTGAAACGACAAAAGTCGGTTTTGAAACAAATCAAAAAAGAAATTGAAACTTTTAAAAGGTCTACTATTGACCCACGCGCTTTTGTCATTTTAGATGATTGTTTATATGACGGTACTTGGACTCGTGACAAAATGATGCGGTTATTGTTCATGAACGGTAGACATTGGAAGATAATGTTGATCATTACTATGCAGTATCCATTAGGAATACCACCAACTCTCCGCACCAATATAGATTACGTTTTTATATTAAGAGAACCATATATTGCAAATCGTAAAAGAATATATGACAACTACGCCGGAATGTTTCCAACTTTTGAGTCTTTTTGTCAAGTCATGGACCAATGCACGGAAAATTATGAATGTTTAGTAATAAATAACAACTCAAAATCCAACAGATTACACGACCAAGTCATGTGGTACAAGGCGGACAATCACAACGATTTTAAACTAGGTAGTAAAGAATTCTGGGACTTGTCCAAAGATATGCATTCTGATGAAGAAGACGAGAAATATGACCCAAATAACGTCAAGAAAAGAGGACAAGGACCTAAAATTAGTGTCAAAAAGACGAAGTGGTAATAATCTTGCTTTTGTTACAGCAAAAGCAAGATTGCTTAACCTATAGGTTAAACAAAAATAAATTTAGGTTTACTCCTTTCCACAAGATGAAAATATACTTGTCAATCTTTTGATTGTGATACTTTTAACAACATTGTTACGACTCTCCCATTCTTGTTTCATCGTTTCTTTGAATAAAATGAAATCCATATCTGAATCTGGTTCGTAATTTTGTTTCTTACCTTTGTTGTCAAGGTAGTCAAAATAGTCATAATGTATTGAGTCATCATTTTCATACATATAACATTGTATGGTGATACACGTATCTTTGTTGCAATCTAAATTATGTAACTGATGTATTTGATTTAATGATGGACTAATCCATGTAACTTCATCTTTTGTTACTTGAACTTCCTTGAAAGGTTCAACTCCATCTTTATCATCATAACATAAAAAAGGATACAACTTTACGTTTATTTTCCCATTCAAGACACGAACTACTGCACTGGACCCACCATGATTATGTATAGGTGAATAATGACCAACTGGCCATATTTCCATTACATAAGGTATTCCCGGAGACTCGCCATTGTTTTCACTCAAAGTGATTCGCAAATAAGTCTCCAAGATATTTGGGTCATCCTTGTTAAACTCTGTACTTTTTTCTTTCAGTTTCTCATAACACCATAATCCCGGAGTTGCAATACTATACTCAATTGCTTTAGAAAAATCTGGAAAGTCACTATCATTTAAAACAAAACTTTTACCAGAAATACAATCAAATAGTTGTTGGGCAACTGGGGACAGATGAGACTTCGGTAAATATGCGTTATTTGCAATATCATTCATTGTTAACTCATCTGTACTTTTAACAAGTAAAGGAACCGTTCTCGTAATTGGGTCTTTCAAAAGTTTCATTGGTTTTATATTTTTATCACTTGCATTTACAGAAATTAAACTCTCTAGAAATGTTTTGTTTGTTTCCCAAAGCGTCTTATCTGCGTTTGAAAATTGATAAGTATAAATAACATTTTCTATACGAGGTTCCCCAATACCCGCTTGTAATTTTTGATTTTGAGAATCAAGACTAAACCAATAGTAAGAACCTTTTTTATTTATTAACCCTTTGTTATTTGTATCATCTACAAATGATTCATTTGTTGGTATTTTACTAACTTTTACCGAGTCTACGTTAAATTCTACTTTTAACCCATTTTTATTGTCTTTACTGTATAATTGAAAACAAGAACTTTTTGTATTGTCTTGATTTTGAAAAATAAATACTCCTTGTCCGTGAACAATTAAATTAACCGTTGGTTTTTTATCATCCAACACAACTTTTTTCAGTTCTCGTTCGCTTACTTTTGTGTAAGTCATACTTTGTACACTTAAAAATATTTAACAATATATTTTTAAGTCATTACACTTATATATCTAATATATATTCACCGTGAGGTCTTTTTACTAAATAGTAATCGTTGTCGTCATACAAGTAATAATAATTTGAGTTATATCCTCCATAGTAGTCTAAAAACAATGGATTAATAGCATAACTACTTGAACCATAATAACCGCCATACCCTCCATAGTAACCACCTCCTCGCCCATATCCTCCACGTCCGTTACCTCCACGACCACCTCCTCCGTGACCACCACCTCCACCACCTCCACCACCTCCGTGATAACCTTCAACTCCTCTAAATACAAAATAATTAAAAACAGCAAAAATTACAATTAAAACCAACAATACATATTTAGTATTTTTCATAGTTTATATAAGTTATGAAATATTTTTTTTAGATTTTTTATAAACCCCTTATTTTCTACGACTAAATATCTATTTTTCTTTTACTCACTCTTTTTTTTAGCAAAAGGACCACTAATTAATTCACTTTGTCCATTATCAGTTTTTCCAGTAATAATATTATCACCTTCAAATAATTCTTTACGAATATCTGCAGATGAAATAACATCTTGTTCTTTCAAAAATGTTTCTTGTGTATTCATATTATTTACACCAATCAAATTACCTTCTTCATCTATGGTTTGTGTTAAAGAAGCACCAGTAGTTTCTGCTTTACGAATATTTTCCTCAATTGCCTTTTTCTTAGTTTCTTTCACACGTTGTTCAAATGCAGTTTTAGCAAAATCTTCGTTCTTGGTCTTCTCGTGCATTAACTGATTCAATTCCTCTTCCATATATTCAACTCGTCCAGTTTTATACGCCTCTGGGTCCCAAGGCATCCATAAACCAACTGGTCCAACAAATACATCGTGGTTAGGATCCAACTCACGCAACATCTTACAACGCAACTCAGCTTCTTCCATTGTAGGATATACACCTCTAATTTTTAATCCACGTGTGCAAGTTTGAAAGTTATGTTTTACATTAAACGCATTTTCAAGGTCTTCTTCATTTTGGTCTAGAAATGTTTTGAAGTCATCTTCCATACTACTTTCTAATAAATTTTCATACTCTTCCTTAATAAATTCTTGAAAATCTTTAGTAATATCATCAAAAACCAACTTGTACTTATAAGATAAGAAGTTTAAAAATTGATGAAACTTTTCCATAGATTTAGAAAAGTCCCACTTCTTTAGGAACTGTTCAAATAAAAAAATTTCTTTTTGCTTTAAAATTTTGTCCGGAGAAACAAAAGATACACAAACAAATTTTTGTCCGGCGATTGGTTTGTCTTCTTCTAATAAATCAACATATTTAGGATTTGGTTTTCCAGATAAATCGGTTTTTCGTTCAAAACTACTATTGGGGGTACTCATTATAATTTATTTTGTATAAATTCATTTAAGTTTTTATTTCGCAAATTAATTATTTTTTAATTTTCATTTTTTTTTCTTATTATTTATTATAAATGTTTGATATTGCCGAACTTGTCAAAAGAGTTATCAAGTACCTTGTTGAAGGTTTAATGGTTGCTATTGCCGCATACGCTATTCCAAAACAATCTTTGAAGATTGATGAAATTGTTTTACTCGCATTAACTGCTGCAGCCACCTTTAGTATCTTGGATACTTATATTCCAAGTATTGGTGTAACTGCCCGTTCTGGCGCTGGTTTTGGTATTGGTGCAAATCTGGTAGGTTTCCCGGGGGGTCTATAGTAGTGTAAATTTACAAGTTAACATATGAAAGATAAATATATAGTTTATAATAAAAACTATATATTTACTCAAAAATAATCAAATAGTAGCAATAAATTCCCAATCCAGTTCTTCACATATTTTTTTCCAAATAGTATCTTGCTCTATTAGTTTCTCTCTATCTTTCAACATTGGAATTTCTGATAAGTAATGTTTCTCTCCCAATAGTTCAAACAACTTGTATAAAACATAATAGTAATGTAAAAAATTAACACGATAATCCGGACAATGTTTCGCATATGGGTATTGAATTTCCATAAAAAAATTACACAATATTTCTTCCAATTCTTGTGAAATAATAGGCGGTTTTAATCCCAACTTGTCTTTAATAAAATTGATGTGTTCATAATACTTATTGTATCCTAGTTTTTTCAGTACTTCTTTGGTTTTATAATAAGTCATTTTATTCATATCAATTCTCTCCTTTTTAATCTGTTGTTTTAAATTTTCAATCACCTCTTCTGGTATTTGTGTGGTTTCCTTTCCTTGAAACTGTGCCAAAATTTCTTTAAAATGATTAATTTTTTTATAAGCATAAAAACAAACTTCTTTAGGTGGTTCCTTATAAGATGGTTTTTCATTTTCTATTAAATACTGAACATTTTTTGAACAAGAGTTGCATATCAAAACTCCTTCATCGTCTAAAGGTATTAACTCACCTTTAAAACAATATTGACATATATCAGATGGTGTTATAAATGCATTTATATCCAAAAAAGAATCGTCTATGTTGGATAAATATTTTTTAAAAATATTATTATTTTTATTATTAATATTATTTACATCTTGATTTGTATCATCTTGATTTATTTTGAAAAAAGAATTTAGTATTTTACTTTTTGACTTATTTGTATCTTCAACACCATTTGAAATATTTTTTTTATTTTCAAAATAATCAAATATATATTTAGAGTTATCTAAAAAATATTCCTTCTTTTTCATTTTAACATTTTTTATTTCTTCATTTATTTCTTCAATACGGTCCTTTAGGTCTAATACTTGTTCTATTGATAAATTTTGCATTTCTTCATTTTCTTTCAATTTACCCAATATTTCTCTCTTTTCATTTTTTAGTTTAGGTATTTTATCTTGTTCGTCTTTATTAAACTCATTAATAAAATCATTATGTTTACCATCTAGTGTAACTATACTTTTTTTATTCACCTTTATTTTTTTGGTGGTTTTCGGTTTGAAACTTGGCATATATTGTACTTTATAAAAATAAACTGTATTTTTTAATTAGTTATTGTTGGAAATATTATAATTTTCATTGGTTTAAAATTATTTTTAGTTTTCTTGAAAATATTAAGGATAAATGGAAGAACCAATTCAAATCAAAATAAATATTGAAAATAAAAAAGATATTACTTTAGAAAATGAAAAATTTCATAAAATGGTATTTTTGTACAATGCATTGAATGATGGTTGGAAAATCAAGAAAAAGAATGATGTCTACATTTTTACGAAAAATCACGAAGGCAAAAAAGAAATCTTACACGATTCATATTTACTTACATTTATGAAGTCAAATTCGGACTTGAATAAAGTTGTTTCATAATTTTACAAGTTTGGCGTTGAATATTAGTAAATATGAATTAATTAATTAAATTAAATTATTTTTCAAATATTTTTTTTCTTTAGCAATATTATAAACATGGGAGGCGGTTTAATGCAACTCGTAGCTTACGGAGCTCAGGACGTTTACCTTACTGGTAACCCTCAAATTACTTTTTGGAAAGTCACATACAGAAGATACACTAACTTCTCAATTGAATCAATTGAACAAACCTTCAACGGTCAAGCCGATTTCGGTCGTCGTGTAACTTGTATCATCAGTAGAAACGGTGATCTTGCTTACCGCACTTACTTACAAGTTACTCTTCCTGAAATTAACCAACTTATGGGTAACTCTGCTTCTTTATCTTCTGGTGCATACTCTGTCTATGCTCGTTGGTTAGATTTCCCTGGTGAACAACTAATCGCCCAAGTTGAAGTTGAAATTGGTGGTCAACGCATTGACCGTCAATATGGTGATTGGATGCATATCTGGAACCAACTTACCATGACTGCTGAACAACAACGTGGTTACTTCAAGATGATTGGTAACACTACTCAATTAACCTTCATCACCGATCCTTCCTTCGCTGATGTTGATGGTCCTTGTGACTCTACTGCACCACGTCAAGTTTGTGCTCCTCGTAACGCTTTACCAGAAACAACCTTATACGTTCCTCTTCAATTCTGGTTCTGTACCAACCCTGGTCTTGCCCTTCCTTTAATCGCTCTTCAATACCACGAAGTCAAGATTAACCTTGATTTACGTCCAATTGATGAATGCTTATGGGCTGTCACTTCATTGAGTTGCAACACTTACAACAACCCTAAGAGTGGTCCATACACTAATCCAGCATCAAGTCAATATGGTGTTGGTACTCCAGTTACTGCAACTATTGCATACAACCAATCTCTTGTTGCCGCATCTCTTTACGTTGACTATGTCTTCTTAGATACTGATGAACGCCGAAGATTCGCACAAAACCCTCACGAGTACTTAATCACTCAACTTCAATTCACTGGTGATGAATCTGTTGGTTCATCATCCAACAAGATTAAGTTGAACTTCAACCATCCAGTCAAGGAATTGATCTGGGTCGTCCAACCTGATCAAAACGTTGATTACTGTTCATCCCTTCTTTGTGATGCCACTTTATTCAAGGTATTAGGTGCCCAACCATTCAACTACACCGACGCTATTGATGCCCTTCCTAATGCTATCCATGCATTTGGCGGTCCAGATGCTACTGCCGGTGAAGGTGCCTTTATTGATGCTCGTGGTTTATTCCAAGACGCTGGTGCTCTTGATGCTGCTATTCCATCTGGATTCACCGGATACTGGCACGGTGGCGTTTACAACAACGCTTATAACGAGACCAACTTCGGTGGTCAAGGAGTTCCTTTGAATCCAAATGTTGACAACACTGCTGCTCTTGCATCTCTTGGTTTATCAACTGCTGACTTCAATGGTCGTGGTCACAATGAAGGTTCATCTGTATCTGATGCTGGTACCTTCGTTCTTTCTGAAACCTCCCTTGATATGCACTGTTGGGGTCAAAACCCAGTTGTTGTTGCCAAACTTCAACTTAACGGCCAAGATCGCTTCTCTGAACGTGAAGGTTCTTACTTCTCGTGGGTCCAACCATACCAAGCCCACACTCGCTGCCCAGATGAAGGTATTAACGTATATTCATTCGCATTGAGACCAGAAGAACATCAACCAAGCGGCACCTGCAACTTCTCTAGAATTGATAACGCAACTCTTCAATTAGTTCTTTCCAACGCCACAGTTGAAGGCACCAGAACTGCCAAGGTTCGTGTCTATGCCACCAACTACAACGTTTTAAGAATTATGTCCGGCATGGGCGGGTTGGCATATTCCAATTAAAAATATTTATACATCATATATCGTGTTATATTTTACAAATTTATTTTACTTTTTAATAAAGTAATTTAATACTATAATCAATTTATAGTATTAAAATCTAAAGATAATTATTATTCTAGTAAACAATAAT
>JACCED010669567.1_pt1 | contig 23460 bp, 18 predicted proteins | sample 7455021 | NCBI WGS metagenome assembly JACCED01 (sample SAMN15323456, study PRJNA562643) | freshwater metagenome | isolation source: river surface water | place: USA:Blue River Watershed | collected 2017-08-19
AATATAATTAAATATAATAATTATATAATTAAATAATTATATAATTAAATAATTAAATAAATTTAATATAATAAAATTAATATAAAATAAATAATAAATTAATATAAAATAAATAAAATTGATTTTTATTTTAGTATAAAAAAATAATACTATATATAATTATACATAAATATTATGAATACTATAAATACTTTAAGTGAAGATATATATTTTAATAATATATTAACTAAAAGAATATGTGTAAAGGCAAAATATTTAAATGAGGATATTAATGATTATATATTAAATTATTTAAAAAAAAATATTGAAGGAAAATGTATAAATGAAGGTTATGTAAAATACGGTTCTATAAAGATTGTAAAAAAAAGTATAGGACAGATATTGGGAAGTAGATTTACAGGTGATATTACATATGATATATTATATACAGGTGATGTATGTAATCCAGTAACTGGAAATATTATAGATTGTAAAGTTAAATTTATAAATAAATTAGGTATATTAGGAAATAATGGACCAATTTCAATAACAATTCCTAAACAATTACATAAGAATGAAGAATTTGAACATATTAATATTGGAGATGTAATTAAAGTAGAAGTAATTGTTAAAAAGTTTTCATTAAATCAAAAAGAAATTAAATTAGTTGCTAAATTATATAATGAGAATGAAAATAAGACATCTAAAAGTCAAAGTATTAAAAAGAAAGATGAATTATTATCAAGTGATTTAATTCCAATTGATAATGATTATGATAAATTAGAACAAATAAATACTATGGATGAAAATGAAGAAGATGAAAATGAAGAAGATGATAATGAAGAAGAAATATCAATGGTTGATAGTGATATAATTAACTCAGATGATGATTTAGATAGTGAATTAGATGATGAAGAAGTAAAAATTAAAATGGAAAATCCTGATGAAAATGTATTAGATATGGGTGATATTGAAATAGATGATGATGAAGATAATGCAGATATTGAAGAAGATGATGAGGATGAAGATGATGATGAATCAAGTATTGATTATGATTGATTTAATAGTGCGTAGTTAATATAAAAAAAATATATTGATAAATAATTAAATATATGTTTTTTCAGGTAGTACAATGTAATGATAAAACTGAAGATGATATAAATGATAATTTTGATTTAATGACAACAATACCTATATCTATACAAGTACCTATAACAGATATAACAAAAAAAAAGAAATTGTTAATAGAAACTGTAAAAAATTTAACTAAAATTGAATATTTAGAAATATTTAATATTATTCAAAATGATAATTGTCAATTTAGTAGAAATGCAAATGGTGTTTTTATAAATTTACAAAATATGAATGAAAGTACAATTGATAAAATCTTTGAATTTATTGATTTTATTAAACATAAAAAAGAGGATTTAATAAAACAAGAAGAATATATGTTAAATATAAGAAAGAATATTATTGAAACTACAATTGACAAAACACAAGAAAAATTTATAAGTGATAAAGTTACAACTGAATTATCATATGATAAAAAAATAGAATATGATTTATCAGATACAGATAATGACTATAAAAATTCCGATTATTTAGTGTTTTCAAGTGATGAAGATGAAAATATTGATAATAAAATAAATCTTAAAAAGAAAAAAATAAAATATACTGGAAAAAAACTTAAAATGATTAAATCAATTAAAGATGCTAATAATGAATCAAATAATCCATATAATCAAAAAAAAACTACTATTAAAAAATAATAATTTACAATTATTCATTTATAATAACTTATAATCATTTATAATTACATAATTATATAATTATAAATTTTTTATATATTATATATTTTATATATATTTCATATATTTCATATATTTCATATAAATATTTTTTACAAATTAATAATAAAAATCAATTTAAAACATAATTAATATATATTTATATAGTGAAAATACTACTTTTTAAAATGATCAATACAAATTATATTATTAAATTTTTATCTAGCAAACAAGAAAAGATTGATATATTACATTATAATGATTTAAAACAATTTGAATTAAATAAAGATGTTGATTTTAACTTATTATCTACTAAACCTCTTATAAATTATACTTTAAAATCAAATAATATTATTAGTAATAACAATAACAGTAATAACAATAATAATAATAATAATAATAATAGTAGTATTACAAGAAAATCAACTAAATTGAATTCAACATTTGAAGTAATTTTTAAATCAAAAACACAAGAATTAAATTATGATAATTATTTGTATAAAAATAAATCACCGATATTTACATTATTAAACTCAATATTTATAATAGGTGATTATTCATATAATTTAAATGAATATGAAGAAAAGGATAAAATAATAAGAGATTTTATATTAAAGATAGACAAAGAGTTATTTGAAGATGATTTATATAATAAATTTGGATATAATATAAATAGAAAATTTAATAAAGGTAATATACAATTTGCTCTTAAAAATGCATATCAATATAAAATATGTGATACATTTAATTTATTGAAACAATATATAGCAGATTATTTAGGTATAAATATTTATATATTAAAAGTTCAAAATAATAATTTTGATGCAAGTAATTCGGAATATTATTTATCAACAAAATTTGATAATAACATACATAAAATATTACCAAACTTTATTATTTTAGAAGATGATTTAATATATAAACCTGTAATTAATAGCATGTCTAATATACCAAATAATATATTATTATATAGTAAGAATAGTGAAAGTATTGATAATTTATGGAATATATTAAATATTCATGAACCTATAATTAATAAAATGGAAACTGACATAAAAGAAACTGATAATAAAGAAATAATAGAAACAACTGAATCAATAGAAACAATAAAAAAGATACAATATGATGATATTAAAAAGTTGAAGATTGATGAAATAAAGGAATTATGTATAAAATATAATATTGAATTGACTAAATTATCAGAAAAGACAAATAAACCAATCAATAAATTAAAAGCGGAATTAATAACAGATTTATTACAATTATAAATAAGTTTATATATAAAGTAAAAATGTAAAAGAGATAAAATTAGGTTTAATTTATAAATTATTAATTATAATTTATAAATATAATATAAAAAAATAGTATTATAATATTATAATATAAGAATGGAATTAACTAAGGATACATATAATAATTTAGTGTCATTAATTGATAATGCGAAACAAAATACACATTATGAATTAGAGGCTAGATTTTGGGCTAAGAATTTAAATATAAATGAGGATAATTATACTAAATTATTTCAAAAATTAACATTTACAAATAGTTATAATGGTATGGGATATAAATATGAAATGAAAAATATATTAGATATAATTATTGATAAAAATGAGAATAATATAAGAATGAGTATATTGGAAGAAAGTAATATAAAAAAATATTGGTTATTGTCTAAGACAGAAGGATTAAATCCAGTTTATATAGAAAAGGAAAAATTAGACAAAGTGGATGATGAGAATTATAATATTCGTTTTTCATTAAATAATGAGTTACCTAAAAATGATATATTAAAAAAGAATATTGATATATTAACAAATAATACGACAGAAAAAACATATAGATTAAAAAATAGATATACAATTTATACAAATGATGGTTTATTTGTGATAGAAATGTCAAAAATAAAAACAGGTCATGGAAATACATTTAAAACATCAAATACATTAAAAGGTAAAATTTCATATGAGATTGAAATAGAATATATTGGAAAAGATACATCAATTTCTTCTAAAGAAATAGCAGATAAGTTACTTCAACATTGTTTTATGATATTAAAAATATTGCATAATACAAATTATATAATACCAAATACTTTAAAAGATGATTTGAAAACATATTATAAGGATTTAATAAATACAAAAATGGATGATTTTATAGCGGCAAGTCCAGTAACTATACATCAAGAAAATTTATTTAGAAGTGAAGAAATAGCAAATATATATCAAAGATATGCAGTTACTTTAAAAGCAGATGGGCAAAGAGTATTTTTAATAGTTTATAAGACAGGTAAAATATATATATTTAATAATAATTATCAATTTATAGATACTGGATATGAAGATACTAATTGGATAGGTACTTTATTAGAAGGTGAATATATAGATGAAAATAATGAATTATATTTATATGATGCTTTATATAGTAAAAATAATGATATTAGAAAAAAACATTTAATAGATATCAATACAGAAAATATAACTAGAATAAATATTATAGAACAATTTATTAAATCAACAACTAGAAAACGTTCAAATAATTTTATAGATGAATTATGTACAAAAATTAAATTGAAAAAATATATTCAAACAGTTAGAAATGATGGATCAGATATATTTCAAAAAGTAAAAGAGTTATGGGATACTCGTCAATATAATACATTTGGAGTAGATGGTATAATATTTGTACCTAAATACTTATATTATCCATTAAGGGGTGGTACATGGGATAAATTATTTAAATGGAAACCACCACATTTAAATTCAATTGATTTTTTATCACAAACAGTTAAAGATGATAATGATAATGATGTAAGATCACCTTATATAGAAGTTATTAAGAGGATTGATGGGAAAACTGAAAATATATTAAAACAATATGTAACATTTAAATTATATGTAACAGGACAAAAAACTATATATAATAGAAATAATAACAGAAAAATAAAGGTTCCTATACCATTTAATCCATTTGGTTTAGATGAAAAAAATAGTGAAAAATTTAATATAGCAAAAGTATTTGTAGATGATGATAATAAAATATATGCGACTGATCCAATTACAAATGAAAAAATAGAAATAACTGATGATATAATTATTGAATGGAGTTATGATAATAGTAAAGAAGATGGATTTAAATGGATACCAATGAGATATAGAAGAGATAAAACAACACAATATAAAAATGGTGAAAAAATGTTTGGAAATGCAGAAAGAACTGCAAATGATATATTTAAATCATTTCAAATGCCAATAACTGAAGAAATGATAACAACTGGTAATATACCTGTAATAACTGAAGATAAAAATGGTGTTATAGATAATCCATATTATGTAAGACAAACTGATGATAACGGTAAAAGAAAAAGATATCCATATCAAAATTTTCATAATTTATATGTTAAATTTCAATTATTATATTTATCATCACCTACATATATAAAAGAAATTAATACAGGTTATGAAGGCAAAATATTAGATTTATGTTGTGGTCGTGGTGTTGATTATAATAAAATCAAATCAGCAAGATATGCAGAGTTAATAGGTATGGATATTGATTTTGAAAATATAAAAATAGCACAAGAGATATTTAAAGCAAGAGCAGTACCACCACCCAAAGCCTATTATGTTAGAGGTGATACATCAAAATTAATATTTCCAAATCAAGCAACAGCATATACAGAAGCAGATAAAATAAAAACACAAAAATTTATACCAACTAAATATATGTTTGATACAATAAGTTTGCAATTTTGTTTCCATTATTTTTTTAAAAGTGAAATTACATTTAGAACTATATTGCAAAATTTAAATGATAATCTTAAAATAGGTGGATTTGTTATAGGAACTACTTTTGATGGTGAAAGAATATATAATGCTTTAAATAAAACTACATCAGTATGTGGTAAAGAATTTTCAGGTGATTTGATGTGGAAAATTGAAAAGAAATATAAAAATAAAACATTATCATTTACTGAGAAAACTCCTAATTTTGGAAAACAAATTGATGTATTAGTAAAAACAATTGGAGTAGTACATCCAGAATATCTAGTTAATTTTAAATATATGGTTCGTTTAATGAAAGAATATGGATTTTCAATGGTATTTATTAAACCATTTGAAGAGTTACATAAAGAGATAATGGATAATGTGAATATTATGAAACAAAGTGAAAGCGAACTTAATAAATATAAAGAATTTGCTAGTGAAATGTCTGATGCAGAAAAAACATTTAGTTTTTTCTCGTCTGCATTTATGTTTAAAAAGGAACATAATTCCTCAGATACATTACTTAAAAAATTAATGGAATTAATGGAAAAAGAAAGTAAAGTTAAAATTAAAATGGAAAGTAATGCATATATAGTTGATAAAGATACTGAAGAATTTATACAAGATATAAAAGAACAAGAAGAATAAAAACAAAAAAGTAACAAAACTATAAAAGAATAATTTACAAATATATATTATATATGACTAATTATATTTATTTAAGAAATAACTGAATTTATATGTTAAGTTATAACATATAAATAGATTATAACTAAACTGACTTAAAAAATAATTACTAATAAAATATAATAGATGAATTATAAAATAGGATCTAAATTAGATTTAGAAAATAATATATTATTAAACGATTATAGCAATGTAGAACTTAGAATATATCCTTTTAATAATAATATGTTATTTAAACATTTTAATAATATATTACGTATTGAAAAAGAAAAGATAGATGGATTAGAAAATGATATTAATTGGGATAGAATGAAAAAAATAGGAAATCCATATGAATTAATATATACATCTTATAATAAGAAACGTAAAAATGATAGTATTTCATTATATACACCTATAAGTAGATCATATTTTAAAATGTGGGAAATATATCATACATTTGATTTATTTAAATATTTTAAAGAAAATAAACATAAAATTGTATTTGGACATCTTGCAGAAGGACCAGGTGGTTTTATGGAAGCATCATATAATTATAGAAAACATATAATGAATAATGTAATAAATGATAAGTTTTATTGTATTACATTACAACCAACAACAGAATATATTCCAGACTTTAATAAATTAAAGAAAATATATGGAGAAAATAATAATATTAAAATAAAATATGGTAATTTATATAATATAGATGATATAAATGGTTATATTAAATATTATGAGACATCAAAAGCACATATTGTAACAGCAGATGGTGGATTTGATTATTCCAATAATTTTAATGGACAAGAAATTAATTCATGTCAAATTATTTATTCTGAATGTATTCTGGCATTAAATATATTAAGAGAAAAAGGTTGTTTTGTATGTAAAGTATTTGATTTATTTAGTATAACAATGGTACAAATATTATATTTATTATATGAAGTATTTGAAGAAGTACATATATATAAACCTGAAACAAGTAGACCTGCTAATTCTGAAAAATATATAATATGTTTATATTATAAAGATAATTTAACTGAAACCAATAAATTAAATCTATTAGGTTTAATTAAAAAATGGAAAGATAAAACTGATACAATGACAGATGAAGAATGTATATTATTTAATAATTTTAAAGTAAATAATGATTTTATAAAGAAATTGGATGAATATAATAAAATATACATTAAACAACAAATGTTTTATTTAAATAAAACATTAGAATTAGCAAATAGTAAATTTGATAAAGATAAATATTATGAAATTGTACAAGATCAAGTAACTAATGCCATTAAATGGTGTAAAAAGTATAAAGTTGAAATAAATAAAAATAGTATTTATTATAAAAAAAATTATATTTAATATGTTATTATGTAAAAGTAGTTTCATTATATTAGTGTATATTATTGTGATGTTATTTGATATATGTTTATTGTGATGTTATTTGATATATGTTTATTGTGATGTTATTTGATATATGTTTATTGTGATGTTATTTGATATATGTTTATTGTGATACAGTCTATATTGAAAATTATAAAAATATAAATATAATTATATATATTTTTACTTAATTCTTTTTTTATCTAATTGTGTAACAGTATCTTTTACAAATTCATTATAATATTTTTGTCCCATATGAACTGATGCATTTTGTTCATTTAATTCATTATTATCAATTTTATTTTTTAATGATAACATTTCATCAAGTCTATATTTAGGAAAAGTTGATGGTGTTTCAATAATAGAAAAAAATAATGTTGGATAATTCATATGAAAATTAGGAAATTTTCGCATACAATCTTGCTTATATTCATCCATATTATTACGTCTTTTTAAACAATTATCTTTACTTAAACAAAAAAATAATATTTCATCAACTTGTTTTTTAATAATATCTGCACTTTCCATTTTATATATAAGTTATTATAATTTAATCTTTATATAATTTAATCTAATTTATATTATTTAATTTTATTATTTGTATATTATTTTATAATATTATAAATAAAATAATATATTATATTATTTTGTTTTTTTATAGTAGTATATGCATATTATAATTAAAATAATATTATTAATAGTATTATTATACACAATACTATTATATTTTAGAAGAAATATAATATTGGAAAACTTTGAGGATAAATTTGAACAATTTGAAAAGTATAATGAAATTTATGATGAAGAGTTTGTAGATTTATATGAAATTATTTATCGTGATTATTCTGATATAGATTATGATTTAAAAATTATTTATTCAAAATGTTTTAACAATAATAACAATATAAATATTATGGTTGCAGGTTGTGGTGTAGGTAAAATGTGTAAAAAAATTAAAGAAAAATATGATAATGTAATTGGTGTTGATATATCAGAAAATATGTTAAGTAAGGCACAAATGTTAAATCCAAGTATTAAATTTATTAGAGGTAATTTAATAAAACAAAATATATTTAATAAAAATACATTTTCACATATTATTATTGATGAAAGAACATTATATTATAATAAACCTGATGAAATACCAAAAATAATAAATAATTGTATGGTATGGTTAAAAGAGTATGGGTATTTGGTAGTACCTGTATATGATCAAAATGATTTACAATTAGCATGTAGATATTATACATCTAAATATATAGATAATAAAGGGAATGTACATGGATTTACATATTTAAATGATTTTAGCCATGATTGTTATTATTTAAGAGATGAAGAAAATAAAGATTTATTTAATTATTATGATAAAATAATATTAGATACAGGAAATAAAAGAATTAAAAAGACTGAATTTTATATATTACCTAAAGAAAAAATATTTGATATTATTTTAAAAAATGGGTTTGATTTAATTTATATAGAAAAAAACAGAATTCAAATTGTAGGAGGATATAATTTAGCAATTTTTAAGAAAAAACAACAAATCAGTACTGTTGATGAACTTGAAAAAAATAAATAAATAAAATATCTTGTATTAAGATATATATAAATGTCAAAAAAAGAAATAATACAAAGTAATATAGCAGGTTTAAATCCAACTGGATTACTTGATTATAATGGAACTTTAAATATGGTTGGTTCAAATACAATTGTTTTAAATAGTGAAGAATTGTCTAAGAAAAATTTAGATAAAGTAAATAATAATCAAGTTGTATGTAATAATATAGAAAACTTTACTAATATATATAATATGAATATGACAAATAATATAACTGATAATATAAATAATAATATAAATAATAACTATAATTATTTTTTATTAATATTATTAATATTAACTTTCATGTTTTTACTTTTAATTTATTAAAGATTTTAATTTTATTTTTTTCCAACTTTTCATTAAAAAAATCTTTATATAGTATATAAAGAAATGACTGCAGGTGAATACACACAAGCAAAATTTGAAGAAGATCTTAAAGCATTAGGTTTATCACTTGAAAATGATATGAAAGGTGGAAAGAAGGCCAAGAAATCCTCTAAAAAGTCAAAGACTGTTTTAAAGAAGAAGTCTACTTTAAAGAAGAAGAAGACTGTTTTAAAGAAGAAGTCTTCCTTAAAGAAAAAGTCTGGTTTAAAGAAAAAGAAGACTGTTTTAAAGAAAAAGTCTGCATTAAAGAAGAAGTCTGGTTTAAAGAAGAAGTCTTCTAAAAAGATGTCTTCTATGAAGGGTGGTAAGAATAATAATAATAATAATAACAATAAGAATAACCAAAGAGGTGGTAAGATTCCTGATTCCATTAATGTTAGACATTTCAAGATTAGTGAATTAAACGGAAAGACTGTTGATTTTGGTTCTGCTGAAATCAAAGCAAGTAGAACTCCATTATCCGCCGCTAAAAAGTTACTTAAATCTATTGCTCACCACATGAAATTATACAAGTCTAACAAATTAAAGTTATCTGCTACTTTCAAGATCCGTGAAACTACAAGAGGACATGCTAAGGAATATGGTCCATACACTGGTTCATATCACAAATACACTAACAGTGAATTAAAGGATGCCAAGACTAAGGGTGGAAAGATTATGTTCACTATGAAACCTATTGTTAAAAAGTTAAAGAGAAGATCAGGAAACCAAAAAGGTGGTCGTTGAGGAATGAATTTAAATAAACAATTTTTATTATAAGCAATATCTTCTTTAATATAAATGAATGACAATAATTAAATATATATGTGATTTATATTATAAATTAAAATAAATAATATAATTGATACATATGTTTATTATTCGATAAACAATATATTTTTATATATTATTATTATATAATGTATAGTAATAATAATCAAACAAGAACTTTTACAATTATTGATTTTCCTAAGGATAATCAAACATATGGTAAATTTAAATCAAAAATCCCTAAAGTTGCTGCAAATATGGCTTTTGATGAGTTATTAAAGCATATTAAAATCGACAAAAAAACAGATGACGCATTTTATGGAAAATTTATTGTATTTATGATAAAATGTTTAAAAACAAATAAATTATATAAATATATTGGTACAGTAGTTAAATTAAAAAATCCAGTTAAAAAAATGATTGATGGTAAATATATAACATATGAATATAAAAGTGTAATTGGTAAATATAATAAAGAATTAGATAAACTATAATCATAATGTAATTTTTTTTATGATTATAGATTATTATAATAACTATATATTTATATTATATATAATAAAATGGTTGATGCAGAATATGATTTTATTCCCGCAAATAACTCTTGTAAATCAGTTTCCAATAATTATAGTATAATATCTACTTCTGGTAGTTTAACTGAACAAAATATTATTAATGCTAATGCTATTGAAAATCAACACAATGAAAATATAAAGTATGATAATATAACTTCAATGAAAGTAAAACCATTATATGGTGGTAAAAATAATAATAAAATAAAAGATTATGAAATTATTCACAATAACATAACATTAAAATATAAATGTAAAACTATAAAAGAAGCAATAAATAAATTTTTATCAAATTATAAAGTAAATAATTATTTGATAGAAATAAATGAAATAAATGATAAAAATATAAAAATTAAAAATAAAAAAATAATTAAACAATCATATTATTACATACATAAATAATGTTTTCTACAAACTGCTTCATATATGTCATCACTACCAACCAATGTTTTTTCATTACTTTGTGTAATTCTCTTACTAAAATGTGCTAATGTACCATCACCACATCTTTTACATAATGCACTTAATTTATTAACTTTTTCAGCATGAGGAATTAAACGCAATACATCACCAAAAGGTTGTCTCATAAAGTCACCATCTAATCCTGCACCTACTACATTTTTATGATAAATATCACACCATTTAATAATTACATCATAAGCATCTTCAAAAAATTGCATTTCTTCAATAATTATAACATCACTATTAAATATAATATCTTCTTCCAAATCATTCAATTTAGATAATATTATACAATTATCTATTTTATCTTTATTATGAGTAGTTAAACAACTTGAACCATATCTATCATTTAACTTATGATTAATTACTGTTATTTTTTTATTTAAACATTTATATCTATTGATAATTCTAATCAATTCTGTACTTTTACCAGCATACATAGGACCAATAATTAACTCTAAATAACCTGCATCAACTATATCATTATTCATATTATTATGTATATTTATGGATTTACTCATGTTATAATTAAATTAAATAGTCTAATATTAAAAATTCCCAATATTTAATATTATTCATTTATTCTTTAAATTATTTTTATTTCATAAATAATAATTTAATTTATAACAAAACTATTTATTTATAAAAATACAATAAATAATCTGTTATAAATAATAATACAATAAAATACATATGTAAAACATCTGTATATGGTTGTATCATTGTTGTTTTACCCCTAATATTATTTTTTTTAGTATTATTTAATATATTTCTAATTTTAGTAATATCTTTTGTATGGTCATTAATAAATTGAATTATTACATTTTTATTTATTGATATTAATTTATATTGATTTTTATTTATTTTATCTAATATTTTATTAATTTCATCAATTATTTTTTTATAATATTCTTTATATGCATTAAAAAATGATTGAGTATCATTGATAATTAATGATATTTGTCTAACATCAACTTCTTTAAAAATATAATCAATAAAATCATTATTTACTTCTTTTGTGAAATAGTTATTAATTTTATTATATATATCTGTTATACTATCAATAGTTTTTTTAATATTTTGAGTTACATTATTATTATTTGAATTATTTATTGATGATAATTTAATTATATTGTCATATATGGTAGTAACTTTAATATTTTTAGTTAAATACATGTATTTTAAAATATTATTATTATTTTTCATTTCATTATCTTTTATTAATTCCATTATAGAAGTTGAATTCCTAACCATTTCTTCAAACATATTATTTGCATCATTTTTAATAGTACTAATTAATGTCATATCAGTACTATTTGATGATCCAATTTTATTAATTTCCTCTTTTATTTTATCATCCATTTCTTTATTTGATAATAAAATGGTTTCTTTTATTAATTTAAAGTTCTTTTTAATTTCATTATATAATTTTTTCTTTTTTAATTTATTTATTCTATTTTCAATTTTACCTATAGTTTTATTTAAGTTATTTATATTAAATGTAATATTATTATCATAAACTCCTCCTTTTTTAAATAAAATTGGATTGTATTTATATGTAGATTTAGATTGTAAAGTAGGTTTATATGTAGATTTAGGTTGAATAGTTGGTTTATATATTGATTTAGGTTGAAAAGTAGATTTATTTTTTATAGTAGATGATATAGTATGGTTTGGTGTTGATGGTTCTTCGGATAATAGTCCAAATGATTCATGAGGTGTAGTTATTGGCAATGTTGATGATTTAAATTTTTTTGAATTAATACTATTACTACTATTTAATATATTTGATGCAGTTATTTCTATACTACTTTTTTTCAATAATATTTTCGATATAATATTATTGTATTGATTTTTATATTTATTTATTTCATCATTTACATATTTTGTTGTATGATTAACTGATATACTTAGTAAATTATTATATGTTTCTAATGTACTTATATTTTTAACATTTACACCAAATTGACGAATATATTGTCTGATATTTTGTTTCAAATTTGAAACAATATTTATATATTCAGTCAATTTATTTTTTATTTCATCAAAAATATTTACTTTATTTAAATACATTATATTATGTAAATTTTCTTCAATTTCATTTATATAGTTATTTATATCATTATTAATATTTATTAATAAATTAAATATAGGTATCGTTACAATACTATAAGATTTATTATTTTTAAAATTATTTAAATTACTTAAAGTGCTTAAATTTATTTTATTGTAATAATTTCTGGATAAATATTCACCTAATATATAATTATTGAGACTAATTAAATTTAATTGTAATTTCATATAACTGTTTATTCTTAAATATTCTATATAATTATTTATATTATCACAAGTTTTAGTCTTGGGATATAATTTTAATACTAATATATATTCATTTTTTTTGTTATTATATTTAATATATAATGCTGATTTTATGATTTCAAAAATTGAAGTTATTATTTCATTATTTTTATAATGTTTATTTATTATATTATAAATATAATTATCAATTGATTGTAAATTTGTTTCAATTATTTTATTTTTATAAAAATTAGTTGATCTAGTAAAAACTACAGATGTAGATATAGGAGTTGCTGTTGGTGCAGGTGCTACAGGTGCTACAGGTGCTACAGGTGCTACAGGTGCAGATGCTGGTGCAGATGCTGGTGCAGATGATGGTGCAGATGATGGTGCAGATGCTGGTGCAGATGATGGTGCACGACTATGAGCACCACCTTTTTTTATACTTAAAGGATTAATTTTAAAACTACCAATACTATTTACTATATCATTATAAACATTTTTTAAAATAGTAAATTTTTGAGTATCATTAGTATTATTTTTTAATTTATATTTATTTGTAGTTTCATTTAAAATAACATTATCGCCATAATATACATCATAATATTCATACATTTTAAATCTATTATAATTATTAATATACTTTTGACATTCATTCATATCAAATTTAATATTAATTTTTAATGCATTATTAATAAAGTCATTAAAATTACCAATAAATTCTTTATAACGATTTTTAACGGTATCTATTTCATTTCGTATATTATTTATTTTTTCATTTAAAATATGTTTTTTACTCTTTAATTCATTAATATATACATTGCTTATATTTTGACTTTTTGTTATATTAACATTATTATTATTTTTTGCATCATTTGATACTACATTTATATTTCCATTAATTTTATCAATATCAATAGTTTCGTCTATTTCTGTTTGGATTTTAACCAATTGTTGTTTTTTTTCAGTTATTTCATCAGTACTTGTTTTTTTAACCATTATAAAAGTATTTTTAAATTCATCTTGTATTTTTTTATATGTCTTGATTTCTTCCATGTTATATTTTGTTGATGAAACATTCTTTACATTTATTGAATTTACATAATCATTTTCTATTTTAGTATATTTTAATAGTACATCACAATATATTGACATTAATAAAATTATATTAGCATTTTGATTATAATTATAAGCAACATCACCAGCACCACCTTTCATATTATGTAATTTTGTGTTTGTTTTTACAATACTACTATTAGTTGTATTTTTATTGTTATTAGAAGTATTTTCATTGTTATTATTATTATCAATAGGATAATCTTCAGGATTATTGCAATATAATATATATTTACGTAATGCTTCAATATAATTATTACGTTCATAATTTATTTTTTTATATTGTTCTTTAAATACTTGAGCCAATTTATCAAATATTTGAGGCAATTTATCAGCAGAATTTTTAACGCTAATAATATCATCATTATATTTATTTACTAAATCAATTAATAATATATTATGATATACAATACTATTAATAATATTAATCATATTCATTTTAATTTCTTTGTATGCTTTATAATTTTCAACATTATTATTAGAATATTCTTTTATAGTGTTAATTAAATCAATATCAATATCTTGAACATTTATTAATGGTATATCAGCATCAGTTATATTTGTTTCAATAATTAAATCATTTATATTTTTAATATATATTTGAATTAAAATAATATTATCCAATATTTTTTTAAACATAATATATTCGGCAGTACTAGAATCATTTTCATTTAAATAATCATATAATAATTTTATTATTTCCATCAAGTCAATTATATTATCACTATTATTATTCTTACTGTTATTATTTATATTGTTATTATTACTATTATTGGTACTATTACCAGTCAATAATTTAATTTTTTTAATTATATTATCACCTAAAATTGACTCTATTTTACTTGAATTGCTTGATTTATTTATAGTATAATTGATAATAAATTTAAATTTACTAATAATTTTATCAATATAATTATTAACAAGTTTAAATTTACCATACATTTCAATAGTACTATTAATTTTTTTATCAATTATATTTCTAACAGTATTGTTTAAAATATCATTTATATATTTAGATTGTTGTATAATATATTCAGATATTTGTACATTATTATTTTTAAGAGTTGTTTTGTCATTTAAATATCTTAAATGATAATATACATTTGATTTTAAAATAGCCGGATTTTTATGATTAAAATAATATTTAAACATATCATACATAGTTCTATTAGTACTTCTATGTGTATATTGATTTTGTATATAGTAATATTTAGTATATATATATCCATACATTAAATATGATAATGGTATAATATAATTATTAATAATTCTATGTTGTTCTTTATTTTGATTAGATGCATTTAAATTACCAAGTTTAACGTACTTTTTATATTTATTATAAAAAATTTTAATTCTGTTTATGTATTCATCTTTATAATAATCCTTATTAGATACTATAAAATTTAATAATTTATAATTTAAATTATATGGATTAAATGATGTGGATTGCATACTCATTTATTAACTAATATAAAACAAGATATTTTATTTATCTAAATTATTATAATGTTCTAATAATTGTTCTAATGTTTTATCATCTAATATATATTCTTTTTTAGTTATATCATTATCAATATTCATTAATCTATTTTCAAAATTATTGATATTAGTCATTTTAAGTTGATTTTCATTATATTTATTCATATAAAAATATATTTGAATACATGTAAATATTATAAATATTACAAAAATAATTGATAAAAATTTAATATTCATATCTATATAATATTATCACAATTTTTTATTCTTTAATTTTAATTTATATATTTAATTTATATTTATCAATACTAACAATATTAAAATAAATATACGTAAAAACATTGAATAAAATAAATAAAAAATGATTTATTTTTTTATAAGAAAATTTTAATTTAAAAAAATATATATAAAATACATATAATAAATATGAGTTATACAAATCAGATAAATACAAATACACATGAGATTTTTAAATTTTTAGAAGAACATAGTGTAGAGCATGGACAACCCCATACACATACATCAATGTTTAATCCTAGAGGATCATATTTTATTAAGAATAATGAAATTGATAATTTTTATGAGTTATATGAGAAGGCTTTATTTGATGGAATTGAATTGCATATTACAGAAAAACATGAGGAAATTAGTCCAATGGTAATTGATTTAGATTTTAAATATGAATTAGAAACATATACTCGTAAGCATACAGAAGAACATATTAAGAAAATTATTGAATTATATAATAATGAGATAAGTAATATTTTTCAGATTGAAAAAGATGATCCTAAAATGGCATCTTTTGTATTTCAAAGAGATAATATGTATAAAGCAAAGGGTGTTACAAAAGATGGAATACATATATTGTATCCATTTATTGTTAATCATTCTGTAGCATTTTATTATATTAGAGAAAACATATTAAAGAAAATTGGTACTATAATTAATGAATTAAGTTTTAAGAATGTCATTTCAGATGTCGTTGATAGATCAGTTATTTCACCAAATACATTATGGTTATTATATGGAAGTAATAAAGAGAAACCGAAAGGTGATCCGTATAAATTAGCATATATATATGATGGATTAGCAAATAAACTAGAGATAAATGATTATTTTGATTTTAACAATCAAAATATAAATTTAGCCAAGTTTTTTTCAATTAGAGGACGTAAAGAAAGTGATATTATTCAAATTCGTGAAGATAAAGTATCATTAATAGATACATCAGCAACTAAAAAGAAAATATCAAAGAAATTAAGTACATTGTCATATGATTTTAATGAAGTTAAGGAATTAGTTAATATGTTAAGTAATGATAGAGCGGAAAATTATGCACAATGGCTTGAATTAGGTTGGGCTCTTCATAATATTGATCCAAATTCAGATGATCTTCTTGAATTATGGATTGATTTTAGTAAAAGATCAAGTAAATTTCAAGAAGGTGTATGTGAAAAAGAATGGGATCGTAGTCGTAATGAAGGTTTAACTATTAGATGTTTATATTATTGGGCTAAGATTGATAATTATCCTAAATATATGGAATTTAAAAATAGAGCGATTAGTCCATTAGTAGATGAGGCAATAAGATCACAAACAAATGATGATGTTGCACGTGTATTATATAAGATGAAAGAATATGAATTTGTATATTGTGATCAAGAATGGTATATGTATAAAAACCATAAATGGACACGAGAACCGAATGGTATTGAACTTAGAAAATTAATTTCAGAATCAAGTGAAGGAGGTTTATGTGGTATATTTGCAAAAAGAATATCACAAAACAATGCTTTATATAGTTCCGGTACAATTACTGAAGAAGAACGAAATGAAATTAAACAGAAAAATACAAAAATTATAGAATTAACTAATAAATTAAAAACAACTGCCTTTAAAGATAATATAATGAAGGAATGTCGTGATAAATTTAGTAATAATACATTTGTTAAAAAATTGGATTCAAATCCATTTTTATTGGGTTTTACCAATGGTGTTTATGATCTTCAAAAAGGTGAATTAAGAGATGGAAGACCAGAAGATTACATATGTATGTCTACAGAAATCGAAAAAATTGACTTTGATGAAAACCATGAATATTGGGAAGACTTGAAACATTTTATTGAAACAGTATTTTATGAACCAGAAATCAAAGAATACTTTATGGGTTATCTTGCATCATGTCTTCAAGGACATAATGCAGAAGAGAAATTTAGAGTATGGAATGGTAGAGGATGTCATGCAATAGATACTGATATTATGATGTATGATGGTACTTTTAAAAAGGTACAAGACATCATAAAACATGATCAATTAATGGGTGATGATATGACACCTAGAAATGTCATTGAATTAAAACGTGGATATAGTAATATGTATAATATTTATGGAGAAGGTTTTGATGCATTTATTGTAAATGGTGATCATATATTATGTTTAGTAAATGAATTAACGAAAGTCATTGAGATTTCAGTTGATGATTATATTAAACTTGATGATGATATCAAAAAGAAACATTTTTTATATGATATGAAACATAATACTTATTCATTTGATATTGAATATAAATTCAATGATAATTATTATGGCTTTGAATTAGATAATAATCATCGTTATATAATGGGAAATGGAATTGTGACACATAATTCCAATGGTAAATCCAAATTATTAGAACTCTTTGTACATGCACTTGGACAATATTCTATTAAATTTCCTGTTACAATGATTACTGGGAAAAGAGTAGCATCTAATGCAGCATCACCTGAATTGGTTCGTTCAAAAGGTTGCCGTTTTGGTTATTTAGAAGAGCCTGGTGAAAATGAAAGAATTGAAGTAGGTTTTTTAAAAGAACTTACAGGTGGTGATAAAATAACAGCAAGAGGTCTTCATAAAGAACCAATTGATTTTAAACCACAATTCAAATTAGCACTTTTATGTAATGAAATACCAAAAGTACCACCTAATGATAGTGGTACATGGAGACGTATGGAAGTTATTGAATTTAAAAGTCACTTCGTAGAAAATCCAAAAGAAGTTGGAGAATTTCCAATTGATAAACAATTATCAGAAAAACTTAAAAATTGGAAAGAATTATTTATGGCAATGTTATTAGATGTATATTATGTTAAATATAAACATGAAGGTCTTACTGTTCCAGAAGAAATTACAAGATTTACTACAGAATATCAAAAGACATGTGATTTATATATTGACTTTATAGTTGATAATATTGAAGAAACAAAAGATAATACAGATTCAGTAGATTTACATCAATTTTATGATGAATTTAAGATATGGTATGAGGATAGTTTTGGTAATCATAAATATCCTACAAAAATAGAATTTAAAAAGTATCTTAAGAAAAAATACAGTTCTAAAAGAATGTCACAAACTGATATTAAAGGGTTTAGATTTAGAATCAAATATGATAAACAAGGTAATATTTTATCACCTTCTTATTTAGTTGGTAGAAAAATACAACCTGAAGAAATGAAACCTGAAAATTTAATTTCAACAATTGGTGACAGAATAAATGAAGAACAACAATTAATTGCATCACAACAAAACTTGCAATTATCTATGGCACAGATACAAACAACACCAACTATACCTTTAGAATTATCTAAAGAGAATATTATTCAAATTAATAATAAATCAGTTGTTAAACTTGAACATCCTATATCAGTAAATGAATTCAATGATAATATTAATAATGTTAATAATATTGATGTACATATTGTAAATAATATTGTAGTGGATCAAGAAATAATAAATGATGATTTTGAATTAATGACACGTTATTAAATAAATAATTTGATATAATTAAATCATAACTAACTACATAAAATAATCCATAAAATAATTACATAAAATAATTATTTATTATAATTCATATATAAAAAATATTTGATATAATAATATAAACAAAATGATTGCTATAATTAATCTTTTAACAAATATATTTATAACAGGTACTTCTATAATTGGATCAATTACAATTGTGAATAAAATAGGTAATTTTTGCAAGATACTCGATAAAAGTCAAAATGATGGTTTTAAATTGGCATTTGATAATTTAATGATGGAAACAATTGATGATATGAATAAATGTGTTGAATCAATTACTAATATTGGTGGTAATTTAAATAATGCAATATTTATATTATATGATGTAATGACTGGAAATAAATATATAAAAAAAAATAAAGATGGTAAAATAATAATATGTGGTAAAACTAAATTATATTCAGGTTATAAAGAAAAGATTGATGAATTAACATCTAAAGTAAAAAAATATGAAGATGAAATTAATAAAATGAAAAATGCAAGTATAAAAAAAAATATAAAAACAAATATACATAAAATAAATACTGATGAAAATGATAATGATTCATCATCTAATACTTCTGATAATGATGATAATAATAGTCATGATGATAATGATTTCAGTTTAGAAACATCATAAATAAAATAAGTTAGATTACTTAAAAAGATTATTATATGTTAATAATATATAATAATGGATGATAAATCTAACAATATTGATACATTAGCATTTTCTTTTTTTTCTTTATTAACAGTATGTTCTTTATTAAGTGATTCATATATTGTATTTAATGGTATTTTAAATAATAATAATGTAAATAAAAAAATAAATAATATTAAACAATTAGGTAAGGTTTTATTTGGTTTATCTTTTAATAAATACGAATGTGATGATGAAGGTAATATTATTTTAAATGATAATATTGATGATAGTTTAATTGATAATGATGATATAGATGATAATGATATTAATTATATTAATAATAATGATGATAATGAATATAATAATATTAATGTTATAGAACCTAAAAATATTTTAAATAATAACTTAAATAAAAATGATAATACAAATATTAATTATTTAAAAAATGATATAACTAATAATCTTAATATAAATACTAACCATATAATTAATCCAAATAATCCATTTAATGAAGATACTGATAATATTAATAATATTAATAATATTGATAATATTGATAATATAATAAATATAGATACAACAAATACTATAAATACTATAGATACTATAGATACAATAAATACTACAAAAATAACTAAAAAAAAGAAAAAGCAAAAAGATAATGTGGAAATTAAACCAATCAAATATATAAAGAATAAAACTAAATAAAACGAAATAAATATATAATAAATTTATGAGTAAATATTATATGGATAGTAATTTATCAATATTACAATATATTAAACGAAAATATAATATATCAAATTTAGAAGATATTGTTGCATTATTTTATTTAAGTTTATTATGTTCAATTATAATTTATTTATCAATGAAATTTGAAGTTATACAAATGACTTGCATTATATTTATTATATTATTTTTTTCAATGTATTTAATAAATCAATATTACAATAAAAAATATAATGATCAACTTGATATAATAAATAATAAAATGAAATATATTGGGGAGTTATTGGTAAAAATAACTGAAAAAAATAATTCATTTAGTTAAATTTAATATTTTATTTATTATAGTTATATTTAACTGTTATAATATGCCATAACACTTACACAAATAACAATAAATATAAATAATATTATACGTAAATATTTTAATATAGTGTCATTAACTTCTGTTTCATAATCATGCATAGATATTGCTTGTTCATATGTAGTTAATTTAGTTTCAATATTTTTTAAAATATAATCATTTAATTCTTGATATTTAAGGATATAATTTGCTATTTTTCCATTAATCTCTTCTTCATCAGCATCACTAATATGTCCATCTGTTAAACTTGTTATACTCTCTAATTTATTTTTTATATTATTTAAATTAGCAATATCATTTTTATACATATTATCATATATCTGTTTTTCACCATCAATAGAATATGTACTCATTAATATATCAGTAGTTGTTGGATTATTATCATCAAATCCTTCAATATCAATTTTCAATAAACCAGTTGATACATTTTCACTTATAGTCCATTCATTTTTATTCAAAATATTTTCATTTAAACTAAAAATATCAATAAAAAATAATTTACTGGCATAATTACTTAATTCATATGAATTGTGATACCAAACAAAGAATGTTTCATCATTATCATTTGCTATTTTAATTGCATCTTCTATTGCATATACTTTACCATAATATTTTATAATTTCATTATTTTCAGTATTATATTGAAATAATTTTTGTACAGCATCATAACCATTAAAAACATTCCATTTATTAATATTATTAATTTTTTTAGAAGTAACTATTTTAAGTGCATCTTCATAAGATATATTTTCATTATATAACATTTTTTTAAGTCTAACATATCTTTCTGCTTCTAATTTATGTACATCATTAATTTTATTATTAATGCGGTCATCATAACTTTTCATTTCATTCAACATTTCTTTACTTTTCATCTTTTGATATTTATTTTTATTATCAATTATTAATGGTACTTTAAATAGTGGATTTATACAATTATTTATATTATTATCATTATCTATCAATGATTTATTTAAATTATCATTACTTGAATTTACATAGATTGATTCGCATTTTCCATTATTTAATGTATTTTTATCATCAATAGGACATTTTAAATTAAATTTTATTGGTGTTTGTTCTTTTAAATTTATCATTACCTTATCTATTTTTTTTAATCCTTCATTTTCACATTGATAAACTAATTCTATTGATATTTTACCTGATGAATTCATATAGTCATTAACTTTATGTATAAGATTTTGTTTAATGAAATTATAAATGGTATCTTTTGCATCTAAAATACATTTTTCATTATGTTTATTGCAAGATAAATTGAAATAATCTTGATAAGGTATTACTGCAATTATTTCATTATCATATTTTAAATATATATTAATTGTAGTCAAATCAACAAATATCTTTTTCTTAGGTCTATATATCATATAATTATAATTCATTCCATCATTAGTAGTTTGTTTTCTAGTAAAATTAATACAATCAATATAACTTTTATTATCACTAGATGACTTTGATTCAACTCTTTCATAATTATTTGAGTTTTCATTTAAACAACCATAATATAAATCATTTATTGAATTATTTATACAATAATTTTCCATATCATTATCATCAAAAGAACATATCATATTATTATCACAATCAATATCATTATTACATATTTTTTTTTTTATATTATTCATAATATAC
>JACCED010116002.1_pt1 | contig 23455 bp, 23 predicted proteins | sample 7455021 | NCBI WGS metagenome assembly JACCED01 (sample SAMN15323456, study PRJNA562643) | freshwater metagenome | isolation source: river surface water | place: USA:Blue River Watershed | collected 2017-08-19
GCTTTTTGATATAATTCCATGTCCATTTTATAATATAAATAATATACCATAATTGTTTAAATGTTTTATTATAATTTTATTTTAGTGTTTGGATATTTTTTAATAATAATTTCATCTGGATATTTTTGTTCGATGATTTTAAATAATTTAGGAGCTTTTGTATGTTTATAAAATGCTATGTTTTCTATTTCTGGTTTATAAAAATAAGTCATATCAACAATTTCAGATAGGTTATTAATTAATGCAATATATTGAATTTGAATACATTCATTAATAATATAATACAATTCCATTTCTAAATCTATTTGAGTTGATAATTCCATACATCCAATATTATATTTTTTATATTTGATACAATTTTTAAAATATTTATGTGTTAAATCATATAAATCTGTAAATTTTGGATTATAATCTTTTTGTTCATAAGAAATTAAAACAGAAATGATTGCATATTCTACAGATTTTAATTTAAATAATGGATATATTTTCATAAAACGATGAATATTTGTTCTAGTAAGATTAATCATTCCATATTCTTGAATTGAATATAAAAATCCTATAATGTGATTAATATTTAATTCAATAAAATCATTGATTTCTTCTAATATTCTATCATAATTTTGTACTGCTTGTAGTTGGTTTAATAATTTAGAACAATTTGTAAAATTATCTTGAATACTTGTTGGTACTTTTTTGTAAATAGAATCTTTGAATGTTAACCAAAAATATTCATAGTATTTATCGTGATTATTTGATAATAAAATATAATAGTGGCTATCCATCTATATTAATATCTATAATTACATAGATAATATTTATATATTTCAATATTTAAAATAGTTAATTTATCAAATTATTGTATATGAGAATAAATACAACATATATAAAGTAAAAGGTATTTTAATAATAATGATTTATAACATATTTAGTTTAATATATATGATAGTATGGTATGTATTATTTTGTATTATATTTCCATTAATATTATTACCAGTTTCTTTATTCAATAAACTATCTAATGGTAAATTAGTTAAATCTAATTTTTGGGGTTATATTGTAAATTATGTATTTTTTACAATGTTCAAAATTAAATATCATATTGAAGGAAAATTTATCGATAAAGGATTTATATTAGCAAATCATAGAACATGGTGTGATTTCGCATATGATCCATATGTATCAGACTCTGCAATTATTGGAAGAACAATTGCATTTGTAATTATGTTATTTGAAACAGTTTTAGGGTTAATTGATAAAAGATTTATTATAATAAATAGAAATAACTCAAGAAATGTTATTTTTCAACAAATATTATCATTTATGAGTTCAAATTCACCTTATAAAAATAGAATATTATTTTATCCAGAAGGTACCAGAAAAAATTATACAGAAATTGAATTAGACCAAGTTAAACAATTAATTAAACCAGGATTATTAAAATCTATTTATGAATACAATAAATTACCTATACAAATAATGATCAGTTCAAACAAAGAAAAAGTATTTAATGAGAAGAAGATGTCAGTAAGTATTGGTGAAACTATAAATACTATTTTATCAGAACCAATATATCCGAATGATTATGATTCGTTTGATTTATTTTTAGATAAAATACATATTGTGTGGTATAATATATTTTCGAAATTATATAAAGACTATTAATTATTAAATTATAATAAAAAATATGGATAAAGTAACAAGTACAAATGTTGTAGATGATTTTTATTTGGCTATAAATCAAAAATGGTTAACAGAAAATCCTATTCCTGATGATTATTCAGCGTGGGGGTCATTTAATGTTTTATCAAATGAAACATTAATTAAGCTCCGTGATATTCTTGATAATGATAATTTATTTAATCACGATAATTGGGTTGATTGGTCAAAAGTAAAATTATTATGGGAACTAGGTAATGATCACATACAATTAAATCAAGAAAATATTAAAGATATTTTGGAGAAACATGTAAATGAAATATTAAATATTAATTCAACTACTGAATTAGTTAATTATATGTTTGACACAAATGTATGTTCATGTCCTTTTGGATTAGATGTTTCATCAGATATGGAAGATTCTAAATCTAACGTTATTTATTTGGATGCAAGTGGTTTAGGTTTACCCGACAAAGACATGTATTTATTAGAATCAATGGAATCAAAAAGAAATGAATATAAAAATTATCTAACTAAGATTGCAAGCTATATTCAAACTAATATGTCATTTGATTCAGATAATCAAATTGATACAAGTTCTATTTATAACCTAGAATATATTTTGGCCAGTTATCGTTTATCAAAAACAGAAAGAAGAGATCCAACAAATATTTACCATCAATATACAATCGAACAACTATCTAAATTAGTCCCAACATTTAATATAGAATTACAATTTAAGAAACTTAATTTAGATGTAAATAAAATCAAATATGTTATAGTAACAGAACCTAAATATTTTGAAAAGTTAAATGAACTATTAAATACAAATATTCAAGTATGGAAAGAATATTTATTAATAAAATTATTTAAAATGGCAGGATCTTATACCAATGATGTTTTAAATCAAATTATTTTTGATTTTTATGGTAAGTCATTATCTGGCCAACAAGAACAAAAACCAAGATGGAAAAGAGTACTAGGTACAGTTGATGCATATGTTGGAGAAATATTGGGTAGAAAATATGTTAGTAAATATTTTTCAGAAGATTCCAAACAATTAGTATTGAATATGATAAATCAAATGAAAGCCAAGTTAGCTGAACGTATTAATAAACTTAGTTGGATGAGCAAGGAAACCCAAATTAAAGCATTAGAAAAATTAAATAAGATTACATCAAAAATCGGCTATCCTGATAAATGGGAAAATTTTGACGAATTAGTATTTATTTCAGAACATTTAACACCTTCAACAAAATCAGATAATAATACAACTGAACAAACTAATGATATAAAAGATAAATTGCCTAAATTAAGATACTTTGATTGTATTGTTAAATGTAATCAATGGGCTACAAATAAAAATTTAAGAAAATATGATAAACCAGTTGATAATACCGAATGGGGGATGACCCCACATACTATTAATGCATATTATAATCCATCATTAAATGAAATTGTTTTTCCAGCAGGTATATTACAAGAACCATTTTTTAGTCCATCAAGTAGTCTAGCAAGTAATTTTGGTGGTATTGGTGCTGTAATTTGTCATGAAATAACACATGGTTTTGACGATGAAGGTTGTAAATTTGATTCAGAAGGTAATCTTAACAATTGGTGGACAGATGATGATAAATCATTATTTGATGAAGCTAGTAAAAAGCTAGAAGAACAATTTAATTGTTATCAAGTTGAAGGTATGAATATAAATGGTAAATTAACATTGGGTGAAAATATTGCAGATTTAGGTGGTGTATCTATTACATTAGATTGTTTAAAGGAATATTTGACTACCCATCCTGAATTAGATTATGATCAAGAGTTAAAGAATTTTTTTACACAATGGGCTGTAATATGGAGAACTAATATTAGACCCGATGAAGCTAAACAACGCGTTGTCACTGATCCTCATAGTCCTGGTAGTTTGAGAGTAAATGGGATACTTAAAAACATTCCTGAATTTTATCAAATTTACAATATAACAGATGCAAATCAAATGTATTTAGAACCAGAAAAAAGATGCACTATATGGTAATATTGTAATATACATAAAACACATTTAAAATTATATTAATTATAAATAATTAATATAATTGTAGACTAATAAATGAACTCATTTTGGTTTTATAAATTTATCCATATCCTAATTGGTCTTTGTTTATCCCCACTTATTATCGGAACATCTTTATTGATATTAGTTGTTGAACGTAAAATGCCATTTTTTATTCAAGAGAGAGTAGGTAAAGATCGAAAGCCATTTAACATTATTAAATTACGAACAATGGATAATAATGTTATTACAAAATTAGGATATTATTTAAGAAAGTGTAGATTAGATGAACTAATTCAAATTATAAATGTGATAAAAGGTGATATGAATTTGATTGGTCCCAGACCATTTATAAAAAAAGATTATGATAATGAACCAGAATCAGTTTATGATAGAGTACAAGTATTACCCGGTGTTACTGGTTGGGCCCAAATTAATGGACCTTTAGAAAAAGTTTCACGTATAGTAGAATATGATAGGTATTATATTAAAAATCAATCAGTCTTGTTAAAATTAGTTATAATACTTGCAACTATTCTAACAATGATTACTGGAAAGAGACTAGGTGATTATAAAGTTCTATACAATTCTGGCTGTAAATATATAGAAGCCTATAAGAAAAAAATTATAAATTTATATTATAATAAATCAGATTAGACAATTATCTTTATATTTTAAGGTTAATAGATTTAAATACATCAAATCTTAAACCAACTGATATAACAATGTCAATATAACTACTATTTATATTTTTAAAAATAGCTGTATCTAAATCTGATAATTTTATTAATGATTTGTTTTTACAATTTAATTTATCAAATAAATCATTTAAATAAAGTTTTTCTGTACTTTTAATTGGTTTTGGTTGCATCAGTTCTGTTACAATCAATTTATAATTATTAAATACATTTATCCATTGGTCAAATGTATTTTTTAAACGTTCATTTTTATGTGGATGCCATATTATTAAAACATTATAATTAGAAGGTATAGTACTAAGTATTGATTTTAGTTCAGTTGGATGTGTACCATTATCATAATAAAAATTAATTCGATAGTTATCAATTGATTGATATCCAACTAAATCTAATCTATATTTTGCACCTTTAAAACTTTCAAATTTATTTTTTATTTCATCTGGTTTTAGACCCAAACTAAGTCCCATTAAAAATACTGCACATGTATTAAGTGCATTGTGTCGACCAAGTAAATTAATTTTGATATTAGAATATTTGATATTTTCTCCTACTATATCAAAACTAATTGAATTCATTTCATATTGATTATAGTTCATAATAATATATTTATTTGTTGGTTCAAAACCGTATGATATTCCTAAATTATATTTTAATACTAAATTTTTATTATCAAATATATGATCTCCACAATAAATTAAATTAGGTGTATTTGATTCTATTTTATTAATATTATATTGTAAATCTTGTTCACTTTCATATAATTCAATATGTTCATTAGTTATATTTGTTACTATTATGTTATTCGCTTTGACATTAGAAAATAATTTATTTGATTCATCTAATTCATAAACAAAATATTTAGATTCAGATGATTTATTATATCTTCCATTAATATTATAATTTTTTGAAATAGCACCTAACATAAATGAACTATCTAACATATGCGCACATAAAGTACTGGTTGTAGATTTACCATGAGAACCAGTTATGCCAATACTAATTTTATTATTAGATAAATATTGTATTATATCGTATCTCGAAACTAAATTTAGATTATTTTTAATGCAATAATCCAATTCAACATTAGTATGATCATTTATATCACTTGATACAATAATAGATGATTTATCAATATTAATAATATTTTTAATATTATATTTATAATAAACTTTAATTGTTTTTGGTAACATATCAGTATAGATAGTACTGTTTTTATCACTACCGGATACAATATAACCTAAATCATTAAATATATTAGCTATTGCACTCATACCAACACCCCCAATTCCAATGATATATATATATTTATTTTCATTTTCAATCATAATTGTAATTATAATTATTAATATAATAATTTATATAATAAACCTTTATAAATTATTTTTATATTCTTTGATATAAATCAATTATTTCTATTTGGGTGTAATAATATTCAATTGCTAATGATATTAATATTTCTTTGATTTTGTTAATATTATTATTAAATATATGTGAAACAATTATTTGAGTTGTAGTTAGTTTATTTGTAAATAAACTTTTAATCATATTTAATAAACCAAATCTTTTTTGAATAAAATAACATGTTTCTAGCTGTTTAGATTTTAATTGTAAAATTTTAATATGGGTATTGTCAATATTATATATTTTCCAAAATAAATAATTAATAAATATTTTATAAAAACAATGTTTAATATTTTCTCCACTTTTTTTTAATACCAAATTAAAATTAATATAATTGTTGTCTAAACTATTTAGTTGAATTTTAAAGTCATTATAATTTTGAGTTAATTTAATAAAACTAGATTTTAATTCGGAGCTATTAGTTGCAATTGGACAACCTGATATTTTTTTAACATTAATAGCATTGATCATTTGATGATTATTTATAACAAAATCACATGGGAATAATATAAATGGTTTCTTAATAAATAATAATTCACTGATTGTTGTAGCACCAGCTGTAGCTATTATAATATCAGCCAAATTATAATATTCTTTAACATTTTCTATATTTTTAAAAACTTTAATATTGGGATTGGTAAAATTTGCAGTGTGTTTCCCCGTTTGGAATATAATATTATAATCATCAAATAATTCTATGTTATCAACAATTGCTTGAGTTAATTTTTTATAACCTAAAGTTCCAGATAAAATTAATATTGTTTGTTTAGATTTATCTTGTTTATTTATTAAATTATCATTATTATTTAAAAATGGTTTGATATCACCAACTAATATTGGATTAGTAATAAATCGTTGTGTTTGTTTATTTGGACAAATAATTGTATCATATATTGATGAACCAATAACTGTACTTTTTCCAGGAAAATAGTTTTGTTCAATTATGATATTTGGTATATATATGTTAAAATATTTTAACAATGATGTGAAGAAACAAACAACAAAAGCAATGTTACCACTGCAAGAAACTATATAATCTGGTTTAAATTTGAAGATTAAATAAAATATTTTAATAAAATTAAAACAATTAATAATTAGTAAATTATACTTTTTTTTAATAATACTATTAACTAATGGATTTACATTGTTTATAAATAAAATATTATTATTAGACAGTTGAATTTGATTTTCTATAATTCGTTCAAGTGTATTATAATGTCCTAATGTTTTATTAGAAATAAATAATAAATTCATTAAAATAATATATTAAATAAATTATACGTTTTTATTATAATTCGTTTGATTTTGATCTGGAGGATTATAATATGGTGGTGGTTGTTTATTAAAATTATTAGGAATATATGTTTGTGGATAATTTGGATTATTAATTGGAGTATATTCTGTTTTATTATTATAGTTTTTTTGCTTGGTGTATTTAATATTAACAGAACAACATAAACAACATAATACAGTTACGATTAAAAATGATACACATATAGTAGCTAATGAATATTGATGTTTAATATAATGTGGATAAGGTTGAGGAGGGATATCATCATCATTAATTATTTCAGTAGTTTGAGTGTAAAATTGGGTAGTTGTCATTGGAATAGTTGTTTGAACTGTTTGTGTTGGTGTTGGTTGGGTTGTTGTATATGTTGACATTGGTACTGTCGTATTTAGATTTACTACAATACTATTTAATGATTCACCTAGTATCACAAGAAATCCAAGAAGAAAAAATAATAGATTAATATATGTGAGCATTAAATATTAAGGTTGTTAGCACTTACTAATTCAAAAATCAATTTTTTATTTATAGTAATGAAAAATTGATTTTCCAGTTAATTATTTATAAATAATATTAATAATAATGGATAATAACAGTTTTATGACAATAGAACAAATTAATAGATTAAACCAAATAAACATAAATCAAGTTCCATTAAATCTACTTGCAATAACTTATCCACAACAAAACAACGATGATACTATTTCAGAAAATGATGTAATGATGGATAATTCTGAAATTATTGATCAATTAACTGAATTATTTGAAACATTACCATCTATTTCATCAGATTCTAATTTAAATGAAAATCAACAAAGTAATCATATGGATCTAGAACAAATTAATCAAACAGAATATCCTGATACGAATACAAATACAAATAATTATTTCTATTACACAACATGTATTGGCTGTATAGAAAATCAACCAAATCAATTAGCTCATATGGGACCACATGGTTGTTTAGAAATGTTATAAATTAACTAATTCATCACATAATTTATCTAATGTTTCTTTATTTGATTCAAGCCATCTATTAAATATAATATCCATTTTATTAAATGCAGTATAATCATCTAATGCTATTTTAATATCCAAATCTATGTTTAATCTATGATAGTGTTTAAGATTGTTAATATTTGATATTTTTTTTAATTTACTAATTTCTAAAGAACCAGTACCATTAGTCATAATATTAAGTAATGAACTACTCCAAGACCATAACCCAGAAGGTGTTCCATATAAATTTGGATTTAAAAATCCACATCCAAGTGATAATTGAAAAAAATCTTCATCTTTACCGTAGTAACTTAATGCATTTGTAAAAACTAATTCGGTTAAATTATTTGTAACTAAACCACCGTCAATTAATAGATAAGAATCTAGATTAAATGGTGGAAAATATATTGGTGCAGAAGTTGACCCTCTAATTATTTGCCATAATGGATAATGATTATCATCTTTATATGAATGAAAACATTTGGGTTTGAGATCGTTTAAATCATATGTTAATATTGATAATGGTTTTTTAATATCGGATAATTTATTATCTTTAAAAAATGCTTCAAATTCAGAATTTATATAACAATCTGGATATTTAGAATTACAAATTCCAAATAGAGAAGTAAATGTGTATGTCCATGATTTATAAAATATTTTTTTAGAAATAATTTTAAACAAATCAAGTATTTCTTGAACAGAATAATCAATTAATAATGCAGATAATATTACCGAACTTGCCGATACACCCGAATAATAATCAAATAAATCTATAATTTTTTTATTAGTTCTTTTTTCAATATAATCTAATATAAGTAAAGAAAGATAAACTCTAACACCGCCGCCATCAATGTTTAAAAGTTTCTTCATCTAATAATAATAAGAAAATAAATTATATTATTATTAAATACAATAAACTTGATATTAATTATTATTTAGCTGTTTTGTAAATATAATTATTATTCAAGTTTTTAATTATATAAAAAAATATCATATTATATAAATAATAATTGTGTAATGGTTGATAAAACTTTAATTAAACAAAAATTAAATGATAGATTAAAAGAAATAGATGATTTAGTTGATAATTTGATTCAACATGATCCAATAAATGATTTAATTAAAAAGTATAAAAATGAATTAGGTGATTATACATATATTGATTCTGTTGAGTTATTTTCTACATTGAGATTAAAAGGTTCAATCAAATATATTAATAGATTTGATAAACAATTAAGATCAGGTGGATTATTACTTAAAATATATCAGAAAAATGATAAATGGATTGCTATAATTAAACAATTTTCTGGTAAAAAATATTACATTAATTTTCATTCGAATTATATTTTTTATTTGGAAAATAAATCAGATATGATATATGATATATCAAAATGTTTTATTAGTAATTTAGAAAGTGGATTATATGAAATAGTATAATTATTAAAACGCAATATTTTGAAAATTAAAAAATATTTATTTAAAAAAATAATATTATATATTTTAATAAATGAACGAACAAATTATACAATCTTTATACAAACTATTTTCAGTAGAAAATATTAGTGGTTTAGATTCTATATATCAAATGGTATTCCATATTCTATTCATTAAATTTAATATTTTTAATATGAAAGCTTCTACTAATATAAATAGTAGTTTATCTCTAATGACATATGTTAATTATATTAAAAAACAGTTAGTTGAGGCTAATGATATATATTATGAATTTTCAATAAAAAATATATCTGATAACATAGTAGAAACAATTAATGATTTAGAATTATCAGAATTAAATCCAATATCTTTAATTAATGATATATTTTATTATCATTATAAAATGGATAATTTGTCGGTAATCAAAGATTATATTAAATATTATAACAATAAACTATTGTCAAGTTGGATTGTTGATTTAGCTAATCCAAAAATAGATACCAAGAAAGGTAATTTATTAGAAACAGTATTTGATGGTAATCTTAAAATTAATTCATATTTGGATGTTATTATTGAAAAGGCTAATAAAAATAAAATAAATTGGGCAAATAATAAAGATAAATTATTTGGATTACAAACTAATCAATTGGTTAAAGATATGTGTATGGCAAATTTTACAATTAGTATGGGAGAAGTATTTGGTAAAAATATAATTTCAAATGATATTTTATTGAATGATATTGAAACAAGTATTAATTCGTTTGATTTAATTATATTTGATATGCCCAATGGTTTACATAATATTGTTCATGCATCTTGTTGTCATAAAATTAAAAAACTAAAAATACGTGGTACAAAATCGGAACCATTATTATTACAATTAATTATGACTTCATTAAATAAAAACGGTCGTGTTGTTGCAGTAGTTCCAGATTCATTACTTTTTAGTGATTCTATACAACCAATTGAAACTAGAAAATATCTACTTGAAAATTTTAATGTTAAAAAAATTGTTCAAATAGACGAGGCTTTATACTTTGGTCGCGGTGTTAAAAATTCGATATTGTATTTTGAAAACAATGGTAAAACATCATCTGTAGAATTTAGTAAAATATCACTAAATAATAATATTATAGTTGAAACAAAACTTTCCGATATATCATTTGATAAAATTAAAAATAATATTCATTCTTTATATTACAAGAATTATGAAAACACAATAAATTCAAATATTAATGATAAATTAGAATATGTATCAATAAATGATGTATTTGATATTTATACAAACACAGAAATAAAAACTAATAATAAAGTATTAACATTAACAAAATATTATAAAAATGAACATTCGGTATGTGTATATGATAATATAAAATCAATAAAATCATCTGATACAGATAATATAATTTCATATTATTTTGTAGATAAAGCAAATGTTGATTATGTTGATGGTTTTATGATTAAATACTTGGAATCAGTATTAAGATCAAAACATGATCAATTTGTTAAAGGTAAAATGAATCAATTTGATATTAGTAAAATTAATGAGATTAAGATACCTGTATTATCTAAAAATAAACAGTTAGCTGTATGTAATTATATTAATATTTCGAAAAAAATAATTGCAAATAACAATGAAAAAATTAATATGTTCAAAGAATTAAAAAGATGCGTGATAGATTCTATACCATTAGAATCATTTGTTGAATTAAAAAATATATCTAAAATATATTTGGGTGAAAAACTATCGAATAATAAATTAATAGGAATTATTAGAAATGGTTTAACAGCAGGATCAGTATATAGACTAGATGATTTAAATCAAGTATCTACAAATTCACATTATTTAGTAATGTCTGGATCCGAATATAATTTAGATTATGTATATCATTGGTTATTACATAATGAAGATAAATTAAAAGAATTAGCCAATTTAACATCACAATCAAATTTAAATCAAAATAATTTATTATCATTTAAAATTCCTAAAATAGATATTGAAAAACAAAATGAAGTAATATCATATTGTAATGATTTTGAAAGCCAGATTATAAAATATGAATTAGATAATAAATCTAATATGGAAAAAGATATTTGGAGTACAATATTAAAATTAAATAATATGTAAAATAAATAATAGTAATAGATTTTAATATTAATTTTATAATTAGTATTAATTTCTTATTTATTCAAATCTTTCAATTATAATTGATGCATTTACAGCTACTTGAGCACCAGAATATACTGGAATAACAAGTTGATCATTTGATACATTATTTAAATTTAATATCATACCATCATTTGGAGTAGTAATAATGGTTTGTCCATAAGTTGTATTATATACTGTTTCAAGTAAAATATTGTTATTTAATACAATAGCAAATTGTCCAGGTGTTAAAGGTGAAGTAAAATATGTAATTTTATATACACCTTTATTAACTAATGTAATATTTCCATTTGAATATTGAATACCAGATGTTGATTTAATAGGTTGATTAAATAAAACAGTACTATTAGGGGCTAATGTTAATTGTTCTGTATTGTAGAAATAGGCATAATCTAATAAACCACCTGTGTTACCTTTAACACCTTGAATACCTTGTGGGCCTTGATCGCCTTTGGGGCCTTGAAGACCTTGAAGACCTTGTGGTCCTTGTTCACCTTGGTCACCTTTATCACCTTTTTCAACTGCTGTTCCAGGTAAACCTTGAGGGCCTTCTGGACCGATAATACCTTGTGGTCCTATTGGTCCTTGTTCACCTTGAGGGCCTTGTGGACCAATAGGACCTTCTGGTCCAGGAACACCAGGTGGTCCTGGAGGACCATTTGGACCAGTATGACCGGTATGACCTCTTTTACCTCTTGGCCCCATTGGACCAATTTTACCTCTTGGGCCTTGCTCACCTTCAATACCTTGATCACCTTTTAATACACTAATATGAAATGGTTTAACATTTGAGATTTTTTCTTGAATGTCACTTGAACCATCAATAAAATATTTATTATTTGAATACATTGTTAAAGATTCAGAATCATCGTCACTACCATGACCGTGGTGTTTTCTATGATGTCTATGGTGCCCGTCATGATGATCGCGATGATGTCTATCATGATGTTTACCGCGAGGTTTTTCGTGTTCAGAAGAGTTACAATTGTCTTTGTTATCAGCCTTATTATCTTGTGGCATTAACTTGTATATATATATGATAGAAAATAATATAAATTTTAAAATTTTTATAATATTTTTTTAAAATTTATTAGTTTGAAAATTAAAATTTTTATATAATTTATTATAATGTCTATATTTAAATTAAATAATAAATCTAAAATAGATCAAGAAGAACTAATTAATTCAGTACAAGGTACATTTAAATCATCTAATTCACAAATAATTAATCCAAACGAATATATTATATTTGAAAAAGGAGACAATATATCAAATATTAATTTTGATAATAATACTTCATCTATTAAAATTTTACATTCAGGATTATATATGTTTAATATAAATTGTCATTTTAATGAATCGTGTCAAGTTGTCTTATATATTAATAATAAACCAGAACTATCTACTTTAACAACAACTGAATCAAATTCTCAAATTATTATAATTAACCAACTAATACAATTATCAAATGGTGATGTTTTATCTTTTGGAAATTACATGGGTTACACACCGATTACCACATTTGTTTCTCATATATCAATCAAAGAAGCTAGTAATATTCAGTTAAATATATGGAAAATTTTATAAATTAGTTTAAAATTTATTTATATTTATTTTAAAATTATTATAAATTATTTTGTAAAATACTATATATATAATGGATTGTAAGAAAAAATCCTGTAAAAAAAGTTACGACTCTGACAATTCATCTTCTGATACAGATGATGAACATAAATACTCTAAAAAATCATCAAAGAAATCAAACAGATACTACGAATCATCCTCTAGTAATTCAGATAGCGATTCACATAAAAAAACTAAATGTAATAAAAGAGATGATTGTAAGTGTTCCAAATGTAAAGTAAAAATATATTATGTTAAAGGTGATAAAGGCGATAAAGGTGATAAAGGCGATACCGGTGAACGCGGTGAAAAAGGCGATAGAGGATGTAAAGGCGACGCCGGGTGTAAAGGTGATATGGGAAATAAAGGAGATAGAGGAGAAAAAGGTGATAAAGGAGAACAAGGAGAAAAAGGAGAGAAAGGTGATAGAGGTGATATTGGTTTAACTGGTGATCAAGGTGATAAAGGTGATAAGGGTGATAAAGGCGATAAAGGCGATAAAGGGGATTGTGGCGATAAAGGTGATAAAGGTGATCAAGGAATGAAAGGTGAAAAAGGAGAGAAAGGTGATAAAGGTGATAAAGGAGAAAAAGGGAGTAAGGGAGACAAGGGAGATAAAGGAGAACGTGGTGAAAAAGGAGACAAAGGTGAGAAAGGAGATAAAGGTGACGCCGGTCCAAGAGGAGATAAAGGTGAACCAGGTGCAACCGGTCCAAAAGGTGCACATGGAGATTGTGGACCAAAAGGAGACAAAGGAGATAAAGGTGATAAAGGTGAAAAAGGTTGTAAAGGAGATTGTGGCCCACCTGGTGATAAAGGAGATAAAGGATGTAAGGGAGATATGGGACCAAAGGGAGATAAAGGAGATAAAGGTGATAGAGGGTGTAAAGGCGATGTTGGTCCAATGGGACCATCGGGCCCAAAAGGTGATACAGGTTCTACTGGTCCAATCGGTCCAATAGGTTCACAAGGAGAAAAAGGTCAACAAGGCCAGCAAGGCCCTCAAGGAGAGCAAGGTCAACAAGGTGAGCAAGGTCCAATGGGTCCACAAGGAGAACAAGGCGAACAAGGACAACAAGGCGAACAAGGCGAACAAGGTCCCAAAGGCGAACAAGGTCCCAAAGGCGAACAAGGCGAACAAGGCGAACAAGGCGAACAAGGTGAACAAGGCGAACAAGGCGAACAAGGTCCCAAAGGTGATCAAGGCCATCAAGGTCCAGTCGGTCCACAAGGAGAAAAAGGTGATCAAGGTCAACAAGGTCCAGTCGGTCCACAAGGAGAAACAAGTATATTTGCATTTGCTTCAAGTGAATCAGTTGGTCCAAATGACTATATTGGTTTAGGAAATTCATCTTCTAATATCTTAAGAAATACACAAGTTGTACCATTCAATTGTAAAGCTACAGTATTTGCATTTAGTATAAGACAATTAGCCGATGCTATACCATATACCGCGACTCTTTTTATTAATGGTGCTGCAACTACATTAATTGCAGTAATTCCAGATGGTTCTACCAATTATAATATTAAAGTAACTGGAAACATTCAATTAAATGAACTTGACCTTATCACAATTAAAATTAGTTTTACAAATGGAGCTCTTAATAATGGAGTTACTTGTGTATTAGTTGTTAAACAAGATTAAATAAATTTTTAAACCCAATTTTTAATTTTTAAGTATAAAAATATTTAAAAATTTTAAAAAAAATATAGTTTAAATTTCAAAAATAATTTCTATATTATAATATATATATGCCCGGTTCTCGTGTTAGACACCATAAAAAGAGATACTCCTCCTCTGAAAGTTCTGATTCTAGCTCAAGCTCTTCTGACTCTGATAGAAGAGATAGAAGAGATAGAAGAAATTGCCGTAGAAGTGAATCAGAATCTGACTCAGACTCTTCTCGTTCTCGTTCTAGATCACCTCGTCGCTCTCGTTCACCCCGTCCTCACTCACCACCCCACTCTGGTTCAGAAATTGAATGCTATTCAAATGAAAAAGAATGCAAACCTAAAGATAAAAAACATAGAAGAGATAGATCAGATTCTGAATCTTCTGAATGCAAACCAAAATTTAGTTTTTGTGATATTTACCAATACTTTAAAAATAGATTAGTAGAAGATAAAGAATTGATGGTAGCTGGATCATCTGCATATTTAACAGCTACAAATAGTTCTAGCTCACAAATTCCTCATACACATTCATTTAGATTCGACCAAACATTATTAAATTATAATATTGAAAGATATCCAACTGGTTCATCATTTTTTGTAAGAGAAGATGGTGTTTATATCTTATTCTTTATGTGTTCAACTGATAGTGCTGCACAATTTACTATTTTTGTTAATGGTATTGCACAAGATTTAACAACTGTTGGTACCAATTCAGGTGCTGGTCAAGTTATATCAAGACACATGCTTAAATTAAAGAAAGATGATAATGTTGTTGTAAGAAATTGGACGAGTGCTAATACAGTTAAATCTAATAATAACGTTGGTGGTTTATTACCAGGTAATGATTTATCATTTTTAATAATGAAAATTGCTCCTTATACAGAAGCTAATGTTGATGATAAAAATGAAAAAAAATTTATGAAATGTTTATCTCATAAAAAGAAAAAATTATTTAAGAAAATAGAAAAGAAACTTATTTGTGATAAAGAATTAATGGTTCAAGGTTTTGATGTTCATGGTACATTTGCCAATAGAAATATTCAAGTTGTATTAACTGAATCAGATGTTGTATTTAATGAAACATCTAATGTTAAAGATTTAGTATTTGATCCACTTAACCCAACCCAAGTTAAAGTTGTCGAAGATGGTGTTTACAAGTTATTCTTTTTAGCAACAACTAATACTGCTGCACAATTTTGTATATCAATTAATAACGTCCCATTATCAGAAACTATACAAGGTACAAATAAAGGGGCTGGCCAATTAACTATTAGAACTTTACAAGAATTAAAGGCTGGAGATATTATTAGTGTTAAAAATCATACTTCTGCTAATGGAGAAATTGTTATTAGTGCTCATGCAGGTGGTAAACAACTTACAATTAGTACTATATTAACAGTATTTAAAATTGCACCATTAGTAAAACCCCAATCCAAACCAGTTAATCCTAAATTAGCTGAATATTATGATTGTGTTTATTCACTTTTAAGAGATTATTTATTATATCAAGATTACTTACAAATTAATGGTGCAAATGCATACGCATCAATGACCGCTTCTTCTGCTCAAACCGTACCAATTGGTGGTGAATTTAAATGGTCTACCAATGTTTTAACTAATAATTTAGAACACATTCAAGGTAAAAATTATTCTGTTATCAAAAAATCAGGTCTTTATGATATTTTTGCTGATGTTATTACAGATGAACCATTACAATATACATTATTTGTTAATGGTGTTCCAAATGGAACAACTATATTTGGTAGAGATTCTGGTGCAAATAGATGTTTAATGAGACAATTTGTTAAATTAAATAAAGGCGATATATTAACATTAGTCAACTATGAATCTAATGCTGGTACTGTTAATTCAGCAGAAAATGCAGGTGGTTCAGAAGTTGGTCATGGTTGTTTATTTATGTTATTTTTATTAGAACCTATGTGCGAACCCAAATATGATAGTTCAAGTGAAAGCGAATGTGAACCTAAACCTGAACCTAAACACCACAAGCACAAAGATAGAAAAGACAAATGCAAAAAAGACAAATACAAAAGTGAAAGTGATAGTGATTGTAAACCTAAAGATAAATGCAAAAAAGATGAATGTAAACCTGAATCTGAATGTAAACCAAAAGATAATTGTAAACCACCTAAACCAAATTAGGTAATAATTAAATAAATTATAATAATATTTTATTTAATTTTAATAAAAATTGATTTTTTTATATTATCATATTATTAGTCATTATTAATTATGGAATCAATACAAATTAATAAATTAAATATTGATGATAACACGAACAATTATAATATATCTAATGAAAATAATAGAAAAACAGTTGATTACAGTGTTTTATTAAAATCATTATATGATGAAAATACTATAATTACTAAATTTAAAAATTATGATACAATTAAAAAATATTTTCAATTTATGATTTCAAATGCATGGGAAACATTTTTTGTAGGAAATCATGAAATAACATCTTATGATATTGATTATATTCAAAAGTTTTTTGATCAGAAACAAAAATTAGAAAATGTACATTTTTATAATAGTCAATTATTGGTAATTCATGATAATTTATTGAAATTTTATAGATTTGTTGAATTTACACCATTGGAATCATTTATTCATAAAAATAATTCAAGTTATATTTTTGTCGATTTATGTTGGTGTATTGAAAGAGGAATGCGAATTTATGTTAAACAAGTTCCAATTAACACATGCGTAGTTTCTGAATCAGAAGTTTAATTGATTTAAAATAATATAAATATAATTTTTAATTTTACCAATAATAAAATATAACACTTAGTATATATATGCGTATTTTAAGTGATAATAAATTATTTACTAATAAAAGTTGTTCAACAAATTGTCATGTAAATTCTAATAATACCAATCGCGATATAAGTCAAGATCTAAACCATGATCTAAACCATGATCTAAACCATGATCTAAACCATGATATAAGTAATGATCAAAATCATGATCAAAGTTATGATATAAGTCATGATCTAACAAATGGTATTATGACAAATGATACACACAATACATGTATTGCTTGTGATACATTAATTAATACACGTAATAATACCAATGTTAATACAACAACAGAAATAACCACAATTAATAAAAAAAACAATTATTTAAAACCAGCATTATTAGTTAGTGGAGGTGTAGTAGGTTTACTATTAGCATTATCACATCATAATAAAAATGAAAGTTCTAAAATTACAAATTCCAAATCATCAAACATTACTAAATCACCTTCTACTTTTTTAAAAGTTGAATGGGAATCAGGTAATATAGATGTACCAATTAATGCTAGTACTGGTAATATTGATTTTAAAACTGAAATTAATAAATTTGATGGCGAATTACCAAATGTATTAAAACGTTTTAATATAGTTGATCCAGAAGGCATTAAATTATCAGAAAGAACACATGAAAAAATGTCAGGTATTTATTCATTATATGTAATTATAAATGGTACAGAAATTCGTTCTGCTAATATGTCATTAAGTCCATCGCAAATAAAGATATCTTCTATTGATGCTGGTATAAGATATAGTTATGTTGGAATGAAAGTTGGTGGTCAACGTTTAATTATATGTCCTGTAAGTTTATTAATAAAGAAAAATAGTTTTATAACATTTGATGGATTATCAGTTAATGAAATAATTAGTAATCCAGAAATAACGCATTTGATTATTTTATTTGAATTAACAAAAATTATCATAAAATAATAATTAAAACTATTAGAGATTCGATAATATTTTTAAAAATCATAAGAGACTACATAAAATTACAACAGGTTAAAATATTTTATTTTAAATATATATAAAAAATATATAGTATTTAATATATAATGAGTTTAAATAGAATGTTAAAGTGCGATCACTGCGCTTCTTCTTCAGAATCTACATCTGATCCTGCCCCAGTTACTGCTCCAGTTACTGCCCCAGCCCCTGCTAAAAAAAATAACTGGACTACACCATTATTATATGGAATGGGTGGTGTTGCTTTATTATATTTATTAACAGGTGGTAGATTATTCGGTCAATCTTCATCTGATAATACAGAAAATACAGAAAATACAGAAAATACAGAAAATATAGATGATACAACTGTTGATAACAGTGGTGCTAATGATTCAAGCTAAATAGTTTAGTTATTTTTGATTTATATACAAGCTACATATTAAAATAAAATGATACTAAAAGATTTTTTTTAATAACTAAGAACCAAGAAATAAATAATATTGAATATCGCCTGAATTATCTGTTTGTTTACAAATATTTTCAAAATATTTTTTACTTCCCATTACATTAATATAATGGATTTTTGAGTCTGGGTTTTCTTTTTTTTGATTAGTTGCATTAGTTACATAATCATATACATCATCATCATTAATATTTTTCAAGTCTTCTAATGATAGTTCTCTATTATTATAAAACTCATATATAATTTCTAATAATCTATAAATAGAATATTCTTCATTATCTAAAAATATAACTTTTAAACTACATGAAAATCTTTGAATAGGTACTGTTAAATATCTTATATTATTGGATGTATTTTTTTCAATAACTATTGTTTGAAGATTCTTTGTTTTTCTTGGTTTTTTATCTATAGTATAATTTACAGATTTTCCAATAATAGGTATACCAAATTCACTAAAATTATCTTTAACAATCATTTTAATAATTAGATTTTGGATATAAAATATAATAATTTCATTTTTTAGGTAAAAATTGAAATTATTTTATTTATAAAACATTAGTATTATAGCTTTTAATGAGTATTACAAATCAACCAATTAATTCTTATACTTCAAATGATACTAAAAATGATAAAACTATTAAAATAATAAACACAGATATTAATCAACATAAATGCAAATGTGAAAAAATACTAACATGTAATTCTACAAATAGTCGTTGGTATGTTAATTGTGATGAATTTTTAAATAGTTTTTGGGTCGGCGATGGTATTGATAATAAAAATTCATGTTGTAGTCTTATTTGTTTTCCAGTAGTTTTAGTACATAACATATTTTGTTGCTTACCATGTACTTCTTACAATATTTGTCGTAATAAATGCGCAAATAATAAAGAAGATAAAAGTTATTTGTGTTAAATTATTTTAGTAAATATTAAAAAATTGAATTTTTAATATGATAATTTGTTTTATATTAAATTTTAATGTCAATTAATCGTACTGTAAATGAAAATCATAATGCAACAAATACCTCTGACATCCCCGAAATCGCTAATAAAATAAATGGTTATATTGTTAAGGATTATACATGGTGGGAACAACGGGCTCGTAACCCATCTCCTCTTACTACGGAAGAAGAATCTGTTATCAATACCTGTGGTGGACTTAGTTATTTAAGGATGGTTCTTAGAGAACGTGGTCCTGAACGTGCAATGTTTCGCACTGTTTCTAATAAAAATTTTGAATTATGTCCACCTAATTGTATTTGTGGACATGGTAAATAATTATTAATCAAAATTAAATTTATTTAAACAGTTTTAATTTTTATTTACATAATAAATAAAATCAAACGCAACAAAACTATTCTTTTTTATTTTAATATAATACAGGATATAATATGGAAAACGATGATATTTTTAAACAAGATACAAAAGGTTTGGCGGGGGGAATTCTTATATGTGATTTAATAGATGGTGAAAAAGTTATTTTTCTCGGAAAATCTAATATTCCATATAAAAATAAATTTTATGAAAGTTTTGGGGGTAGGTCTGAAAAAACAGATATTTCATCATTACATACAGCTGTTAGAGAATTAGTTGAAGAGTTTTTTAATTTAAGAATTAATATAAATGAATTAAATAAATTAACATATAACATTAAAAAAGCTAACATTATATTAAATCAACATCAAGATAATGGTATGTCATATTTAATAGATTTTTCCGGTTTAAATTTTATATTTCAACAGTTATGTTTAATTTATAATCAATTACAAAAATATAATAATAATAATAATTTTGACTATATAAAATATATTAAGGAAAGAATAATTACTGAAAAATCATTTAATGGATTGAATGAAATACAACATATAGAATTATTTAAAATTTCAGATATAAAAAACAATAAAATTAATTTAAGTTTATTTACAAATAAAATTATAAATATAATGATTATTAATTTTTAGTTATATTTTTTTATAATATATTATATATATGGTTGTTATTAATAAGATTTCTAATATTACAATTCCAAATACCGCTGGTTCTGATATATATGGTTCATACGAAGATATAATTTTAATTACTGGTTCAGATTTTGTTGCTAAACCTGTTTTAGTTTTATTTAGTCTTAATGGTAATCAAATAACGATTTCTGATGTTGAATTTGTCGATAGTCGTAATATTAAGATGAAACTTCCAAATTTATCAGTTGGATCATATACTATTTATTATAGAGATTCTATAGCAAGTGGTAGTAATAATGCATTCTCACAAAATTTTATACTTGTTCGTGATCCACCAAAGATTAATAGTTTATCTAATGATTATGGTATTGCTAATCAAATTATTAATGCATCTGGTTCTAGATTTTTAGAAGGTGTTCGTGTTAAATTTAATGATATTTTTTTAGACACTCAATTTATAAATGGAAATAAATTAACTTTTATAACACCAAAAACTAGTGGAAATTATATTGTATCAATAGTTAATCCAGATGGTGGTATTTCTAAATTATCAAATCCATTTACTGTTTATAATGTAGAAAATTTAGTTTTAAATAATACTGGTTCAACTATAAATACAGTTGTTGATGACTCAAATAAATCATTAAATGAATTAGATAAATTATTAGCTTTAATACTTGATTTTATTGAAAATTCATCAAAAACTACACCAGAAATTAGAAGTACATATGATAAATTAGTAACCACTGTTGATACTATTAGTAAAAATAATGATTTGCTAGAATATGCAATTAATAAATTAAGTTAAAAAATTTTTATATTTTTTTAAAAAGTGTTTAAAAATATTTATATTATTAAATGATTATTTTATAATATATTATATATGTCAGATACTTTACCATCAATTGAGTCTGTTCAAACAGATTTTCAGTTAATTAGACCTAGTACACCTAGTAAACCTATTGTATATTTAGCAACTATTAATAATAAAATTACAATTACAGGTAAAAATCTTAATAAAACCGATGCTGAATTTAGAATTATGTATTCAGGTATATATTATAAATTAATTGCAAGTACTCCAATACTTAATGGTTCAACATATACATATACATTAACTTTTAAAACAACAGAACCGCTACTAATTCCTTCTGGACCATATTACATTAAATATTATTATATAGAATACATGGAAGAAAAGTATAATTTATCTAATACAACAATTAATATTATAAATAATCAATTTCCTCCTAAAATAACATATATTGGATCATTATCAGTTAATAATACAGGTAATGGTAGTATTACTACAGTTAATGGTATAAATGGAATAGTCATTGAAAATCAGACAACAAATGAAAGATCTGTAACATTAGAAGTTAGCAATCCGTTTAAAATAATTAATTATCAAGATGCTAGTGGTAATGGTATTAAGAGTAATAACACAAATACTGCTACACTTGGATTAAATAATATGTATAATAATATTTTCCCTGCTTTTAAGTGTGCAACAATGAAATTAGATTTAGGCAGTGATCCAAATTCAGTTGAGTTTATAGATTTAAAAATATCTTTTGATAATAATTTTAATACAATCAGAATTCCAAATACAGATTATGGTAGTAATCAAATATTAAGTGTAGTAAATACAACTTATAGTCTTCCTAAAAGATTTACAAATATTATACCAGTTATACGTTATGATGACGTTATTGAAGTTACAGTATTTAATCCTTCTGATACTTTTTATATTTATGCAATAAGTGCAAACAATCAAAAATATATTCAAAATAGTTCATTGGTTGTCAAAGAAACAATTTCAGTAGATGGTAAAAATAAGATAACTTATACAGTTAAAGTTAATTTTATAGACAACAAAACTGATAGAGATGATAATTATAATTTAGTATATTCTAAAGATTTAATTACTGATTTTACTAAAACTTATTTGGGTTATAATATTTTATATTTTTCTAAAAATGCCAACCCTTCAAACGGTTTTCGTCCAGTCGTCGCAAATTGTGATAAGGATAGTTATAAGTTTGGTGAAATTATAACATTAAATTGTTTAGGATGTAATGATGGTGTAAATGTATCTTCAACTTCAAATATTTTTACAACACTTGATTATAAAATGATCAAATCAGGTATTCAAATTCAAATGGCTATATCTAGTGATTATACTGGTAATTTTGATATTATTATTAACAATCCATCTACTACAGACAGTACTTATCCAAAACAAGACGTGGTTGACGATCCAACATCATTA
>JACCED010514384.1_pt1 | contig 23447 bp, 25 predicted proteins | sample 7455021 | NCBI WGS metagenome assembly JACCED01 (sample SAMN15323456, study PRJNA562643) | freshwater metagenome | isolation source: river surface water | place: USA:Blue River Watershed | collected 2017-08-19
GCAACAACGACATTCCCAGCAACAACGACATTCCCAGCAACAACGACATTCCCAGCAACAACGACATTCCCAGCAACAACGACATTCCCAAGTTCTTCGAACATTACTACAACAGCTCAAGAAACAACAACATTCCCCAGTTCTTCGAACATTACTACTACAGAATCAGCAACCACGACTATAGTTGGAATGACAACCACATCATTATCACCTGCAACAACAACATTCGCTAATTCGAATAAAATAACAGCTCAAGAAACAACAACAACTCAAGAAACAACAACAGCTCAAGAAACAACAACAGCTAAAGGAACAACGACATTCCCCAGTTCTTCGAACATAACTACGACATTTCCAAGTTCTTCGAACATTACTACTACAGAACCAGCAACCACGACTATAGTTGGAATGACAACCACATCATTATCACCTGCAACAACAACATTCGCTAATTCGAATAAAATAACAGCTGAAGAAACAACAACGGCTCAAGAAACAACAACGGCTCAAGAAACAACAACAGCTCAAGAAATAACAACCGCTCAAGAAACAACAACATACCCATCTACATCTCCAGTTGGAACAACCACTACTACATTAATGCTAGCTGAAAATAAATCACTAACAACTACATCAATTGCACTTAGTCAATTAGAAACAACTACCTCAATTGCACTTGATAAATTAGATACAACAACTTCAATTGCACTTGGTCAATTAGAAACAACTACTCAATCAAGCACAACAACATCAAAATCTATAATAGATGCTCAAGCTATAAAGGATAGTATTCCTGATTATGTAGGGGAATTAGGTCTTAATCCAATACCCACAGATAATGCTACTTCATCCTCTATAAATGCAGAATATTTTAGCACTTTTAAAAATAAAAATAGAGAATATTTTCAAGCTGGTTCTAGTATTCCTAATAGTAATAAATTTATTACTGCTATTTATGGTACTAATGTTCAAACTATGTTGGATATATACTTTCCTGGTGCATTTGCATATAGTTCAGTTACATCAGCAACTAATATTTCAAGGAAACTTTTTAGATATATGTCATCATTAAATAGTACTTATAATGGAGCAACATATAGAAATACATTTGAAAATATATTAGATAATATATTAAACATTAATTATCAAAATATTATGTTATTTGGTGGAGATCCTTCTACTTTTTTTGACATAAGTGGAATTGATTTGGATTATTTAATGGGAATTTACGAAATTGCTATTTTTTACTATTATGATATTGATTTGGCTATATTTGAAAGAATATATAGAAATTTCTTTATGATAAATTTTTTAAAAAATCATTTAAATACAGTTCCTGGTTCTTATACTTATGGACCTAGAAGCTATAATGTTACAGATGTATCATTATTTATAAATAATGATTATTTAACAAGTGACATACTAAGATTATATATTAAAACAAACTTTAATAAAGATGTGCCATTTTCTAATGCTGTTAGATATGATAATACTTCTAATAGATGCATTATATCTGATTTATGTTACAATGAATCTGACAGTTATTCAGCACGTAAAACTAATTTATTAGCTCAATTAGGAGATCCAACTAATAGAAAAAAAATATCAAAATTATATGCTGATTTATTTGTGGATAGTATAGCAGGTATATTAATTATAGATAATAGTAATTTAGTAGATGAAAAACCACTCCAAACTTTACCAGATGGATTAAAAACTGAAATGAGAGATATTATAACTCAAATTGAAGCTTCTACAGTTTCATCAATTAGATTAACACCAATTCAAGATCAAGTAAATCCTATGTTATAAATTATTCAAAACTATTCATTAATAAAAATAATGTTTATTAATTCTTATAAACATTATTTTTATGATACCATGTATGGTTAATATTTCAACTTGTCAATTATACAAAATATTAATGTATAATAAATAAAATTAAAATATTATTAATTAATATTTTTTTTATTATGTTTGTTTTAAAATTTTCAATATTATAATTAAATGGTAATTTTAATACTATTAATTTATTTTTAGGTAAAGTTAATATAAAATCTTCTATTTTAATATTAGATAAATATAATTGAATATTTGGATTGTTTTTATAATCAGGACCTCCCCATGGTGGGTCAATAAAATATATATCATAATTATTCTTTGAATATTTGTCTAAATTTTCTTTCAATATTTTAAAACGTTCTTTATCTATTTCTATTCCAGTAACAAACTTAAAATATTTTATAAATGAAATCATATTGCCACCGCAACCGGCAGTCAAATCAATTATATGTAGTTGGTCTTTATTTAATATTTCAATAATTGTTTTTGATATAATATCAGCATCTTTTGGATGAGTAATTGAATATAATCCTTCTTCATCTACTTTTAATCCATTATAATTACCATTAGATGGTTCTGGAAATATTTTTTTTAATGTAGTCAAATTAGTGTTCATTATTTATTATAATAATAATTCTTTATAATCATGATTATAATAAAGTAAAAAAAATTGATAAATTAACTTATTGAGTGTATCTTAATAAAAAGGCCTATTGTCATGGCTTCAGTTGGTATCAATGACAATAACACCAAGTGTAAGATTTCCGAGGTAGAGTATTGGGAAATGACCCCGGAGTATTGGGAGAGCTACGATTTTGACGAGGAGGCACGCGACAAACGCAATGACAACAAGCGGAGTGGCAAGAAGGACCGCGATGCAGTCAAGTGGCATCAGCGCGAGGTCTACTTCCAATCTGACCTGGACGAGACTGCAAGCGATGTCGAGAAGGAGAAGGAGTTCCACATGAAGCAAATGCGGTTCTACCGTCAGGCCAACATGGCCCGTCGCGAAAAGCGAGCTTGCATCAAGGGCGCTAACAAGCGCAAGACCCATGAGATTGCGTGTAAGCTGGGCTAAGTTTATTTATTTCTTTTATTTTCTAAAAAATTGAATAATTTAAGTATTAAACTACTCTATATAAAAAAATCTATTGTCATGGCTTCAGTTCGCACCAATGACAATAACACTAAGGATATGTATGAGAGCTGTATGTATGAGGGAGAAAACTATTTTGACACACGCAACACACGCAAGCATGCTACCAGCAAGAAGGACCCTCAGAAGGTCAAGTGGCATTCGCGCCACTCAGACCGGACCCCTAGCTATGAGGAGCCGGAACAGGAGCAGGACCAGGACAATGACAGCGATACATCAACCAAGTCAGTGTCAATGGAAAACGCAGGCAAGAAGGCCAAAGTCAAGGGCTCTAACAAGCGGGACCGCAAGATCCTGAAGTGCTCTTATTAGTGTGCATAGTATTGTTTCTTTATTATTTGGACGACTATATAAAATTTGATTTTTTTATTATAAAAATATATATATATATTTATAATAAATGAATGAACTATTAATTAATCAATTTGAAAGACTTATAGCTTTTATTAGGGAAGAAGCAGATGCATTTCAACAAAAAAAAGAATTTAAAAAAGTTCAAGTTAATCAATTTAGAATTAAACAACTTGGTGTTGTATTGAGTATATTAAAAAAATATCCAAAAGAAATTACAATTGATAATATGGATGAATTAAAAGATATTAGTGGAATTGGTAAGGGAAGTTTAGAGAGAATTAAAGAAATATTATCAACTGGTACCTTAAAAGAATTAGGAACATTTATCGATGTTAAGAAAGAGAAACGTCAAGCAATTGAGAATTTAGAAGAAATTATAGGCGTTGGTAGAGCTAAAGCATTAGAATTTGTAGAACAAGGAATTACTAGTGTAGATGAATTAAAACAAAAAATTAACAATAATGAAATAGAAGTAAATGATAAAATATTATTAGGATTGAAATATTATGGTAAATACAAGATGAATATTCCACGTTCTGAAATGGATCAATATAATGATTTATTAAAACATCTTGTTAAAAAAGTTAATAAAAGTTTGGGGTTGACTGAAAAAGATGAATATGTTTTGGAATTATGTGGTTCTTATAGACGCCAGAAAGCTTTTAGTAATGATATTGATGTTCTAATTAGCAAGAAGGATGTATTTGCAACTTCTAAAACACAAAATCATCTAGAACGATTTGTTAATAAACTAAAAAATCCAATGAAACATAATGATAATAAACCATTAATTATAGATAGTATGACTGATAAAAAGATTGTTACAAAATTTATGGGTTTTGGTAAGCTCTTAGATAATCCACCTAGAAGAATTGATATCCGATTTATTAATTATGATAGTTATCCTGCTGCAATATTATACTTCACAGGCAGTGCTGATTTAAATAAGAAAATGAGGAATATAGCAAAAAGCAAAGGTTATAAATTATCTGAATATGGATTATTTGATAAAAATGGTAAACCAATAAAAGTATCATCTGAAAGAGATATATTTCATGCTTTAGGAATGGAATATTTACCTGTACAGTTACGATAAATATATAAACATTCATTTAATAGATTATTATATGTCAATAATCTCATCAATTGTATATAAAGATATAAATGAATGGTCTATAGTTAAAGAAAAATTATATGAAAAAATATCTGAAGCATTAATAAAATGTATTAATGATAAATTTGAATATAATCAAATGGTTCATATTGGTATAACTGATAAACAACGCATCTATTTAATGGAGATCCTTGAGGAGGAACTCTATAAAATTACTTTAAATAAACAATGGTCTGAAGATACATCATTTAATTTAATTTATGGAATACAAGGATTTATTCAAGGTTTTATTAAAAATAATAAATGGAAAATACTTTTTAATTCATTAGATCCAATAGATATAATTAATATTTTATTTGAAAATATTAAATGGCAATTAGATGATGATAGTCATATTCCGTGTTTATTAGAAGATGTTCCAAAATATAAATGTCCTGAATGCAGTAGAATTGTTAATTTTATTTACAATAATAAATGCGAAGATTGTTAATATAACCTATGGTTAAAACATATGGTTAAAACATATGGTTAAAACATATGGTTAAAACATATGGTTAAAATATATGGTTAAAACATATAGTTAATATCTCATTATATTTAATGATAAACTTAAAGGAAATCATTAATAATTGCAATAAATATCATTATATTAAATATTTAAATAAACCAATTAAATATAAATCATATAATGAAAAACAACAAATTAGTATAAAAAATAAAGAAAAGTTGGTTTTGATTAAATTAAAAACATTAACTAAAAAATTATATAAATTAGAAAAAAATTCACCTATAAAAGTATCAGGTGGACCATTATATGCAGAAGTTAATGTATATTCTATAATAGATGGAAAAATAATTAAGGAAAAATCTAAATCTAAAAATAAAATATATTTTCCAAAAAAATATTTAAAAGAAATTACAATGCCAAATAAAGACTTGTGTAAAATTATTAAAAAAGATATATTAAAAATTTGTAATAATTATATGGAAAATAAAATTAAACAAGGTTTAATTGCTATAAATAATATTACAGATTTTTAATAATTATTTTCTAAGTAATTATTATATGGAAATCTCCGAAGTTACAATTATGATTGTCGCAATTATCGCATGCATCTTCTCAATTGCATCAACTGCTATTGGTATTCAAGCATTTAATAAAAACAGCGAGTGGAAACAAACACACAAAACAAATTTTAATTTCTTAGTAGTTAATTTAGTTGTTGCTATCGCTGTTTTACTTTTAGCATCAGCTGCATTAGGCTTACATATTTATGGTAAAGTTAAAACACTTTAAATAACCGAAGTTTTTAATTATAATTTTATTTTAATACATTAATATAATGATATTTCTCCCAATCTTTTGGGTCATTATATAAACATTTAGCCCTTAATTCTCCTTCCATATGTCCTATTACAAAGGAAAGAGTATTAACAGTTTTTAAAATTTCTTTATTATGTAATATCATTGAATTAGTTTTATAATTATTTTCAATATAACTTATTAGTGATGATACATCGTGGGAAACCATATTATGAACATAATGATCTTGATAACATTGATTAGTTTTTTTACCAGTGTTATAGTTATAAGCACATTCTTCTTTATAATTACAAAACTTGTAAGAACATCTTGTGATATTAATATTCTTATTAATATTATTCTTATTCATATTAATTGGTTGTTGATTTAATCTAGTTCTTAATAGTTCACTTAATGCAAGCAAATATTTTAAACATGTAATTATAAATATATATTCTAATTTATTATTTTGAAGAGAATATTTTGAAATTAATTTTATAATTTCTACCTCTTTTTGTAATATTTCTAATGAATTTTTATCATTGTATTTTTTATTTATATCATCTTTTTCAAATGTATTTTTAATTTCAGTCATTTTAGATATGTAATCAACCTCCATTTCTTCTATTTTAACATCAATATTATTAATAAATTTATTTGTTTTTATTAATTTATCTATATCAGGTGTCATATTTAAGCATGATTTGTTAAAAAAATTATCCATCCATTCATTTTGTTCCATTAATATTTAAATTTTTTATTCTTTAAATTTATAATATATAATATATAGAATGAATTCATTATATATATTAATAATTTTTTCAATAATATTTTTAGTAGTATACTATTATTTAAAAAATAAATTAGATGAACCATTTTCATCTAATAATATTCCAAAAATAATATTTTTTTGTAATAAAACATTAGATAAAATGAAAGAATACTCTGATAATTGGAAAAAATTAAATCCAGAATATGAAATTAGATTATATGATAATAATATGTGTAGAAAATTTTTATTAGAAGAATATGGAGAATTATATGCTAATATATTTGATTATTTAAAAGATGGGCCTATTAAGGCAGATTTTTGGAGAATTTGTATATTATATAAATATGGTGGCGTATATTCTGATATTGATAATGAACCATTAGTCTCATTAAACGATTTTGTAGAGCCTGATATTGATTTTCTTACATGTAGCTCTTATTTAAATTCTTTTTTTAATATAAAAAAATTTAATTTTAATCCTAATTTTATTATTTCAACAAAAAATAATATTATATTGAAAAAATGTATAGATTGGTATATTAATAAATATAATAATAAAGACAAGTATAATTATTGGAAATGGAGTGTAATGAGGGCTTTTACTGATGTATTACATTTAGAAGATTATAATAAAAAAGATGGTATATATTATTTAGATAATATGAAAATACAAATATTAAAAGAATGTCCTGGTAAAAATCATTATGATGCACATAATATATATAACAATAAAAGAGTATTTAATAATAGATATAAAACTTGGAATGCAAATACACACAGCTTTAAATAATTAATTCTATTTAATTAATAATGACTACTGATAGAATTAAAGATATTAATAAATTAATTGATAGTATTATAACTCAAGAAGAGTGGGAATATAATAATAATAAAAGATTAGATGGATTAATTCTTAAATATAGTAATCAATTAGAGAATTATAATTATATTTTAAAAGAAGAAATAGATGATTTAAAAATAGGAGGATATGTTAAATATATTGATATAAATGATATTTTAATATGGGGTGGATTATTAGTTAAGATTGATGCTAGCTTTATTTATATGAAAAAAGATGATAATATAATAAAAATAAATAAATATAAAAATGTTATTTTTTATAGAAATCATAGAACCCAAAATGATAAATATAGAGAAATATTTACAACTGGCTTGGAAAAATATACATAATTTATAAAATCTATGGTTATATATAATGTCAACATCAGAAGAAGAAAAATACCAAAAAAAATATTTAAAATATAAAGAAAAATATTTTCTTTTACAAAAAGAATTGAATGGAGGTTCTGCATGGAAATCATTTAAAACAGTTGCTAAAAAAGGAGCATCTGTTGCATCAAGTGCTGCATCACATCCTTTAGTTCAGTCAGTTGCTTCAAATGCGGCTATGATAGCCAGTCAAAACCCAAATGTTCAAGCAAAGTTATCTCAAGCTCAACAATATTATAATAAAAGTCCTACTGCACAATTTGCAACTCAAGTGGCAATGAGTCATCCAAAAGTACAATCAGTATTAAGCCATCCAGTTACTCAACAAGTAGCTTCGCAAGTAGCTCCTATAAATAAATTAGATCAAGAACAAGATCCAGATGAAATATGGAATACATTAACTTTAGAACAGAAACAACATTTAATTAGTATGTTGCATTAATTTTTTAATAATATATAAAATATATTTTATATATTATTATAATGAATAATTTTACTTCAACAAAAAGATTAACAGAAGATACTAATTATAAAAAGGAGGGAAAGAGTATACAACAAACATTATCACCAAATGAAATCAAAGAAAAATTACAAGAGTATACCCAAATAGAAGATATTGGAGAAGCGCCATTAAATAGTCATATTAGATATTTTACCATTGATAAAAATGGGAAAAAACAATTTAGATTAGGAGGATTTTTAACAAAAAATGAAAATGATTATATTGTTTTATCAAATGGTAAATTAAGCTGGTCCGTTCAAAAAAATAATTCTATATTTTTTAAAAAAATGTCATATGATGAATTAAAACAAGAATTAATTGAAAAGATATCTAATAAATTTGAAAAAAAAATAATTACTTTAGAAAAAGAAAATGAAGCTTTAAAAACAACTTTAAAAGATATTAAAAGAACTATTCGCAAATAAATCTTTAAAAAATATTTAATAAATTTATTTCTTGTATAATTGTATATGACACATTCAGTTAAAGTAAGTGGTTCAAGAAATCTCAGAAAAGGTAGCAAAAAATCATCTCATGAAAGTAAAAAGAAAGGTAGCAAGAAAGGTAGCAAGAAACACTCCAAATCACACAATGCTTATGATTTTTCAAATATTTTAAGAGATATGGATGATGAAATGGCACAACCTAATATGATGGCACCTAATATGATGGGCACACCCAATATGATGGCACCTAATATGATGTCTATGCCTGGTATGGAAGGTATGCAAGGAATGCAAGGTATGCAAGGAATGCAAGGTGCTCAAATGATGCCAATGATGCCTCAAATGGGTATGGAACAAATGGGTATGGCACAAATGAACATGCCACAAATGGGTATGCCACAAATGATGATGGGTGTTGACCCTAAGAGTGTCGACCCTCTTCATCTCCACAACTTTATTCCCCAAAATGAAAATATTAATATTAATAACTATGGTGTTAACCCACAACAATTAATGTCTGGTTCACAAATGGAAAACCAATTTGCTGGTCGCCCAGCTCAATCAGGTGGTGCTGGTAATAAAATGAAATTAGGTAATTTATGGTGTTAATATTGACACTAATTTAACCATAGTTCACAATAGTAATATAAAATAAAAAATATTTAATTAAGTATTAATTAAATATTTTTTATTGTACCCTAGTACTAGGGTACTTGTGTGAACAACGGTTAATATTACTATTTAAAAATATTTATAACCAATAGTTATAAATATTTTTAAGTTACCATGGATAATTAATATTTTTATTCATAGAGTTTAAATATTGGTATATTAATTACTTTCTCCATTATATAAACATCTTTATCTAATTTCATATAATTTCCATTACTATCTTTTCCTATTTTTCCTATAGGATAATCTAATTCATTATCATAAACTACTCCAGATGGTTCATAAAACCATGCTGATAGTTCTTCAGAATAATTATTATCATCTACCTTCTTTACAACTCTTATTTTTCTAACTTTAATTCTCTTTTTAATTGAATCAATTGCATTTAAACCATTATCCATCATAGCATCTACTTCTATATCTTTATTAAATGCTGGTCCTACATTTTTCTCAAATAATGAATCTTCATTAAATTTAAAGCAACTATATTTTGAACCCATCATATTATGTGCTTTAAATAATTCACAATCAATAGCTGATTCCTTTATAGCTTCAATAAAGGATATTAATAAATTGTTCTTTCTTCTTGAAATATTTTCCATCATTTCATCTGATGTTTCTGTTTTAATTGCGACTAATTGTTTTTTCTTTTCTTCTTGCATTGATTGTTTCTTTTCTTTTAACATTAATCTTTTAATATCTTCAACATCTCTTATCATTTTATATCTAAATACATCAACTGTTCTTTCATTCATTGGTAATTCCTTATGATGACATTGACGAACAGCACGACCAATTACTTGTTCGATACGGACTTCATTCCAATATGGTTCTAATATATGAACTTGACGACAGTTATTTAAGTTAATACCTTCTGAACCAGCTGGTGAAATCATAATTATTTTTATAACATCGCCAACTTTATTTTCTTTAATATTAAATAATTTCTTATTCTTTTCTCTTAAATCTTTATTTATTCCACCATGAAATTCCATATATCTCAAACCAATTTTTGATGTCTTTTTACCAGGATTAGTTATATCAAACTCTTTATCATCGTCTATAGATATGAAACCAAAAAATGCTAAATAAATTTTAAATACTTGTAATCCTTCCATTTCTACATAATTACTGTATACAAGTGCACTTCCAGGTGATTTTAAGATATTAAAAACAATATTTAACATTTTAGGTCCGTGATTATAAAAAGCTTCAAATAATTTAGACTTGGTATCATTAGAACCAATGGTTTTGCTTATCATATTTGTAAAGCTACCGTCATATTTATCGAAGAAATTTTTAACATCTGTTTGCAAAGTATGGCCATTTTCTTTATCTTCTCTATGAAGATCTTTGAAATAATTAATTGTTGCATTAATAAATTCTTGACATTTCTTAATATACATTGCCATACTTTCTGATGATTTTTTCATGCTTTTAATTTTATCAACCTTTTTACCTTCATCAACTAATAAAGCATCTTTATCTTCAATTCTAAACATACCTGGTCTTGGACGTTTTTCACCATTAATTGTTCCACTAATATTTGGAAAAACAAAGTTACAAGCTTGTCTTGTATAAGAAGCATATGTTGACATGTCATCGCCACCTAATTTACCTCTTGAAAATTTCTTTCTCATTTTCTCTTTTTGGTCTTCTATTTCTTCAAGATAATTATAAACTTCCAACTGATATGGACCCATATTTAGTTCTTTATAGTGGGTAGTTTTACGGGCAAATTTATCTGGTGTTGAACCAATATAATAACTAACTAGACCCATAATTCTTCTTTGAAATTGGTTCTTTTTATTTTCATTTAAACTTTCGAAATTAGTGGATGAAATATATAATTGATTAAAGATAGCTTCACTAGCTGGGAAAGTATCTGGTCTTAATAAATTAAATATTAATGCAAATTCAAATGGATTATTTACAGCTGGTGTACCTGATAATAAAACAACACGAGTACGATTATTGTCTTTCTTTTCTTGTTGGATATAATCATAAATAACTTGGGCTCTCTTACCTTTCTTTGAACTGATGTTATTATAGACGTTACGGATAAAATTATGAGCTTCATCGACAATAAAGATTGATTCTCTACTACTATCTGATTTCTTAACTATTTCTAAAAAATCTCTATCAGCAAATGGTGAATCATAATGGATAAATTTAATGTTGGCCATTTTTGCATCTCTGTCCTGAGAACCAATCCAGTCATTTAAATCTTTTAACCAAGGATCATTTTCTAAAGATGCTTTGATTAATAAAAATACATTCCATTTAGGAGTATAATTATATAATACATTGTAAATATTAATAGCACTGACTGTTTTACCTGAACCTAAACCATGATAAACTAAAACATCTTTGAAAGGTGAACGATAATTTAAAAATTGCCCTAAGAATTTTTGATAAACTGTTAATTCCTTAACTAATTTTTCATTACAAGGGTCATCGCCTTCTTTTCTTAATATTTCTGGGATTTCATAATTTTTAAAATTTAATAATAACCATGATGGAAATAATCGACCGTTGATTTCCATATTTAAGCTGGTTCCTCTCTCTTCACGTGGATCCCTAAGTTCTCTTGAGTCTCGAATTTCTTTTGACATTATAATAATACTATAAAATTATTTTGGGGATAAAATAAAAATTATTATAAGTTTTAATCCTATCCAAAATGTATTTTATAAAAAAATTTTTTTTTAACCATAATTTTATTCATTTTATATATTTAAAATATTAGAATTGTTTGATTTAAGTAAATTATTCATTTGTTCAGTAAGTTTTAATAATTTAATTGTTTCTTTTAAATCTAATACTACATTTTTTAATTCAGATATTTCATCTAGTTTTTTGCTAGTGCATTTTTTGATATGATAATGTTTTGCTTGTCTAGATGAAAATAATTTATTACAATTTATACATTTATATTCTTTTGTATTATTTTGTTCTAGTTTGTCCTTTTCATATAGTTCATTGTGATTTTTTCTATAATGAAGAATTCTTGCTGAATTAGATTTATATATATTATCACAATAACTACATTTAAGATTTATTTTAATTTTATTATTAGTTTTTTTTACTTTAATTTCTTGTTTATTTAATATTTTATTATTTACATCTTCTATTTCTTGTTTAACTATTGGATATTCTTTTTCATGTTCTTCTACTAATTTTCTAAATAATAGTTTTATATTTTCTTCATCACCTTCAAAGTATTCTCTTCCAACTATTAATTTAAATTTATTATTAAATTCTTTTTTTATTTTATTCTCTAATATTGTTGGATTTATACACTCATTAATACATAAATATCTAGAACCTTTTTTATAACCTTTATGACATCTTTCTAGATTAGTTTTTCCTGAATATCCTATTTTAAAAACTGATGTTCCAATTAATTCACAAGGTTGAATTAAATATATTATTCCTTTTTCCATTAAATTCCAATTAATATTTTTAGTAATATTATAAAAATATTTTATTCAATTTTTTTAATAAAAAAAGTATTTTGTAAAATATATTTCATACAATAGAATAACTATAAATTAATAATATTTTTTAATAATATTACATTCGCCATCAGCACCATCATCAATGGGAACTGGATTATATGTTTTAACAAGTTCAATGCTGTGAATTTGATAAACACCTGAAAAGAGCAAGTTCATAAAATGACAAATTGAATCAATAATTTCATTAATGATTTTATTTTCGTTCATATTAGAACAAATTATATAGCTACTATGACGAATAAAAGTAATATGATTATTCGGATTTGGAAAAAATCGAATGGATGTTTTCATTGGAGTATTAATATGCTTTGTTCTCTCATCAATTGGACGCCGATTATATTTAATATTAAAACATACAACCTCACGAGGTTGATCTTCTGGCTTGTCATTTAGCATTTTGCATTGTTCCATAAAGTCTTTGGCCCAAACTGTGGCCATTTTATATATTTTATCTTCAATAATTTTCCCATAGTGAGCATGCAGAAGAAATGTAAACATAGATGCGTCGGTAAATAAGCGTGTGTCAATATAGTGTTTAATATATGCGTCAATAAAAGGATCAATTTTTGGATCATTGTATGATACAAATTTTCGAATATCAATATAAGAAAGAACAATATTCTTTAACTCACCTGGCAAATCCTTAAAATTATCATTAAAAGTTATATCCATGGTTCCAGTAAGAGCCATAATTGTTTATATAAGATATGGTATAACTAATTTATTTCAATTTTTATAAATATATAGCAAAGCTATATATTTATAACTGTTAATTTGGTAGAATTGAAAATCATAGATTTTCAATACCCAAATCAATTTTTATAACTTATAACAAAATCATAATATAAATTATGTTCAAAATATGGTAAATATAGTTTGAATTTATTATTTAATTTTGATAAATAAATTTGTCTATCATATCCATCAGCTACGCTAAATTCATTAAAATTTATCTGATAATTGGAAAAAATAACTGTATTATTATGAATAATATTAGATAATGTGTCAATTGAAAATTCAAATACTAATTCATTATCTTTATTCTCAAATTCCCAATTTTCAATATTCATAGACACATACAATTTATTATCTTCATATTTGGTAACTTTTTTCATACAATTTAAAAATACTGTATAATTTGATGTCATTTCATGCATAATATTTAAATTAAAATAGTTTTGTTTAATATTTGATTTAACATAGCTAATTGAATATTCAGAACCTTTAACTAAATTATCAAAATATAATTTTCTATAATTATCACGTGTTTCTCTTAATGCTTCATATTTAATATTATAATCATTTAATTTAATTCCAGTATTTGTAATTTCTGCACTAAAATCATTATTTGTTAATAAATAATCATTTTTATAAATATTTTTAAAACTAGGAAAACAATTAGCAATTGTAAATAAACTAAATAAGATTAATATCATTAAATATATTAATCTTATTTCTCTAAATATTTAATATTGATATTCTGTTTTATTTGCAATAATTCGTTATTTAATTTTAAATCTATATAATTTATATTCTTAATTATATATATTACAGAATTTAATGTTAAATATTGAAAACATAAATAAATATTTTGATAATATAGACATAATTTATTGGATTAATTTGGATAGAGCAGTTGAAAGAAGAAAAAATATGGATAAAGTATTAATAGAATTTCCTGTTAAAAATCATAGAATTCAAGCAATTGATGGTAAAGAATTATCAAAAGATGAATTATTATCATATTTTAATGTTGATATTAAAAAAGCAAAATATACAAAATATGAATATGCATGTTCTTTATCACATTTAAATACTATTAAAATATTCAGTGAAACAAATTATGAATATGCATTAATATTGGAGGATGATGTAACGCTAGAATTTGTTAAATATTGGGATAAAAAAATTTCAGATATAATAAAAGAAGCTCCATCTGATTGGGAAATAATATTATTAAATTATATGTATTTTTTTCAATTAAACAACACATTTCAATTTGTTAGAAATAATAATATATGGTCTACACAAGCGTATATTATTAAAAATAAAACTGCGAAAGACATTATTAAAAAATATTATATTAATAATAAATTTAATATAATGGAATTTAAAAATCATTCTGCAGATCATATTTTATATAATATGTGCAAATCTTATTGTTATAAATATCCATACTTTACATATTCTAATATGAATTTTAGTAGTATTCATCCATTTCATTATATAATTCATTTCATAACAAAAAAAAATGTGATAACTGCATGGACAAATAAATATGAAAAGGAAACATTTGGTAAGAGTAATAATTTTATATATATTTTTATAATTATATTAATTATATTATTAATTCTCCACTTGAGTTATCAAATCTAAAATTAGGTTTTTTCCCAGGTTGACCTGTTGGTTTATATAAAAATTTAGCCATTTTACCTTGTTCTCTCTTTTTCTTTGCTAATAAGAATGATTCTCTTAATAAATCTTTTGGTTCACCTATACAACTCATAGTAAATTCTTGAAAGATACTTTTATCTAAAACTGTTTTATTATGTTGTTCCAAATATTTATCACGTGCTTTCATCATTCTAATTAACATACTACCATAAGTTGCTTTATTAATAACACTTTGTGTCTCATTATTACGTATTTTACTTATATTATATTGAATTAAATTATACATAAATATTAATTGATATGTTCCAAATAATGTTTTTTTTTGTTCTGATTGTCTATAAACAATACATCTTTCATTAGCATCATATACTCTTAAAACCAATTGTAATGTTCCATTAACATTAATAAAGAATTCAGTTGATCTATCTAAGAATTGGAAAAATGGATGATATTTTTTAACAACAATATTTGGATATTCTTTTTTCATAATATTTTGTATTTTTTGAATATCATCGCTATAGTTTATAGAAATAATTTGATAATAAGTGCAATCTACTAAATATGTTTCCGGTGCTCTAGCCATTTTCATTAATTGATTGAATGCATAATGACCAACTACTATTAATTTAGTATTAGAAGATGCGTTAGTTGTTATTATTTTATGTCTAATAAAATGTAAAACCAACCTATGGTTATCATTATGCTTTTTGTCTATGTTTGTAGATGAAGTTGATTTATTATATAACATATCTTCATTTAATGGATAATAACGCATTAATTTATTAAAACGTGTAAATGTTTTGGTTAATCTAAAATAACTTGTCATTGGATCACTATATACACGATAAGCATCAATTAACATAAAATGTGGATGGGTAAAATAAATTCCATTTAATTCAATAGTAGGACAATTTTTATAAATATTTTCAGGCATATAGCTAATATCACAATAATTTATAAAATTAACAAAAATTTTATATGTTTCAGGATGGACCCCCTCTTTTCCCTCAACATATTTATAATTTTTTTTATAAAGCATATCAACCAAATCAATTGTATCTCCAATTGGATCAGGTGTATAGAATTCAACATCGGCAATATCTGTTTCTTTATAGAAAGCATCATCTTTATTTTTATGCTTAATTAATGAATTTTGTGCAAAACCACCATATATAATTCTTTTTTTTTTTTTAATAAAATTCATAATGTCACTATAAACACTTTTAATTTCATGAATTGTTGGTTCATACTTATTTAAATAAATTTGTTTTGCATTGTCTTCTAAATTAGATAAATTTTTTAAAATAGCTTCTTCATCAATCTGTCTATACATAATATAATTATCCTTAGATTATTATATTATAAATTATTGATTAATTAAATAATGATTTATCTATATCTATTTGTTTTTCAGTTTTGGCAATTTCATCCTTGGTAATTGAAGAATTTGTAATTAAGTAAATTGAAAATTTGTTCATTATATTTAAAACTGGATTTAAAAATGGTCTAATAACATCCATATATAATATAACTCTATCTTCATCAGTATTATTAAATACTTTATGTGGGTACATATCATCAAATAATACACCTTCACCTTCTGTCCAACTATATTTTTGTCCATTTACACAAATAAAAACATTTTCTCTATCTTTTGGAATTTTCATTGCTAGTTGATATCTTATAACACCTTTACTATATCCAATATGTATAGGTATAGCTTTTTTAGCTGGTAAAATAGATACAACACATGATACAACTTCTGGTACTTCTTTTAATATTTTAGTTAATTCAGGCATTGTATCTTCTGCAAAATTGTTAGAACCTAATTTAACAACATATATTCTCCATCCGTCTTCATTATCTGATTGAACATTACCTCCTCCAATATAATCATTTTCTCTTGTATTTTTAGTTAATTTTAATTTATCTTTTTGTCTTAATATATTAAGAGTTTCCTTTTGTATTTTTGAAAATGTTTCTGGATTTTCAAATTTAATATGATTTTCAAAAAACTCATCTAAATCTAAAAATGGAGCAGTTCTTGTATTTATAGTAATAAAATATGAAAATAGATATAATATTTTAACAGGATTTTGTATTAAATTTATTAATATACCAAAGCCTATTATTATTATTAATATTAATACTTCATGTTTATACTTATTATTAAATAAAATATATATTCCACAAACTATTAATAAAATTAATGATGATAAAATATTCATTGCCATTACATCTTTATGACTAAATGTATTATAATTTTCTTTATATGTATATCCTTTTCCAAAACTACAATCTATTTTAGTTTTATCAGATATATTAATTTCTTCATCTTTTAATGTATAATCAGGCATTTTATATATATATTTATATTTATATATGTGTATGCGTTTTTTATTTTATTTATTTAATTTATTTAAAATAAATGTTATTTTTAATTAAAAAGTTTATCATAATTAGTTGATATTTTCTTTGGTTTATATAATTCATAATAATTTTCCCAACAAAGTTTATTTTCTTTTTCTAATCCCTCCATTAGTTCATATTTATCAATAAACATTTCAGGTATTTCAAATTTATCATTTGTTTCCTTAATTTTTTTAAACTTTTTATATAAATCTAAATCTACATTATATACATTCTTACTTTCTTCTATTTTTTCTTTTTGTTTTTTAAGTTCATATATTTTATTTTGTATGTCACGTTTCTTTTTATTCTCTTCTTCTTTATCATTAGGTGTATCTGTAGTATTATTATCAGTAAATTCCTCTAATAATTCTGTTTCAGAATTATTATCAATACTTTCAATCTCTTCATTATATTCACCGACTGTTATACTATTTTCATAATAACTTTTTATTTCTAAATTTTTTCTATCTGCAAAAGCATTAGATACAAGTCCTTCAAACATAACTTTACATTTTTGATAGTCTGAAAAAATACCTACTAATTTATGTTTGTGTAAGATAGCGTGGAGCATTAAATATAATAATTATAATGTTTTAAATAAATATAATGTAAAATAAAATAATAAATGAAAATTATTGCATTTAATGTAAACTCATTAAGAAATATAATTAAAAAAAATGATTTAGTTGATATGATAGAAAATGAAGACCCAACTATATTATGTATGAGTGAAACAAAATTAAGTTGTCCTATTATTGATACTCAAAAATTAATGGAAGAAAAAGTTAAAGGTTATAAATATAGGTATTATAGTACTTGTTCTGAAAAAGGTGGTTATGCAGGAACTGCTATTTTTAGTAAAAAAGAACCTAAAAATGTTATTTATGGATTACACGATACTAGTAATAATAATGTAGAATTAGATAAAGAAGGTAGAGTTATTACTTTAGAATTTAAAAAATTCTTTTTAGTGCATGTATATACACCAAATTCAGGAATAGCATTACAAAGGTTACATTATAGAACAACTGTTTGGGATCCAGCATTTAAAAAATGGTTAATACATTTACAAAAATCTAAACCATTAATTGTTTGTGGTGATTTAAATGTAGCTAATGAAGAAATAGATTTAAAAAATCCTAAAAGTAATCATAAAACAGCTGGATTTACAGATGAAGAAAGAAATAGTTTTAAAAAAATATTAGAAGATGTTGAATTAATTGATACTTATCGTTATAAATATCCTAATAAAGAAGAATATAGTTATTGGACTTATAGAATGAATGCTCGTGCAAAGAATGTTGGATGGAGAATAGATTATTTTTTAGTTTCTAAAAATATAATAAATAAAGTTAAAAAATCAAAAATATTAACAGATGTAATGGGAAGTGACCATGCACCTATAAAATTAAATATAAGTTTTCAAAATTAATGAAAATAATTGATTTTTCAATATAAAGAAAGGTTATCTTTAAATAGTAAATGGAAGCGCTACAAAATAATATGAAATGTATTTATTATAAAAATTTAGAAACATATGCTAAAAAACACAAAATAGAAATAAATTTACCAGAGTATAATTTAGCTAATAATGATTATCAGGATATTACAATTACAGAAAATAATGTAGATTTAATAACTGAAGCAATTACTGAAACAGAAACATTATATTCAGAAGATTTTGTATATAAAAAACCATGGAATAAAATGAATATAATTCATAAAAAAATAAAATTAGAAGAGTTTGTGAATAATTTGACAATAGAAGATTCTGAAATTAAAAAACATTTAAAAACTCAATTTATTACAATGTTAAAAAATAAAAAATTAACAAAAAAAAATGAAGTAGAATATGATGCAATTAATGGTAAAATTATTTCAATTCCATCATTAAAATATAAAAATAATAATTACAATATTGATGCATAAAATAAATTATTATAAGTTATAGTTAAAAAAATATTTTATTTAACTATAATAATGAATAATACCGATGAGGAATTATTATATGATTTATTCGCACACAGAATTCAATTTATGGATTATTCAACAGATGAATATTATATAATAAGAAAATTAAAACAAAAATTAATAGAATTAGGTTATGCAGAAGAAAATTTAAATACTATAATTTATTCATTTTATACACATTTTAATATACTAATAACAATGAGTGAAATAGAAAATATTAATGTAAATCAAACTATTCATTTGGGTCCAGCTTTTTTACATACTTTATTTGCTCCTTTAATTAACCATCCACCTATAGTGGAAGAAACAAATGAGAATGAGAATGATGATGATATGCCACCTTTAGTAGAAGTTCTTGAAGAAGAACAAAATACTCAATTAAATATAAATGATTTATTAAATATTATTATAGGTCAACCAACATTAGGAAATAATATTTTTTTTAATCAAATATTGATCCAACCTCTTCCAAATACTAATCCAAATCCTAATAATTTTATGGAAGATGTATTAGTTACAACTGATCAAAATACATTAAATACATTAAATATTTTAAAAATAACAAATAATATGAATGAAAAATGCATGATTTGTATTGAAGAAATGAATGAAGATGAAGAATATTTTGACATAGACTGTAAACATATTTTCCATAGAGAATGCTTAGAAACATATTTAAAAAACTATAATCATATTTGCCCTGTTTGCAGAAATGAAATTGGTCAAAGTTTTCCGCATATTTAACCGTTGTTCTATTCACAAAGTGAATATTACTACTGTGAACTATGGTTAATCCAAGTTTAGTTTAACTATTTATAATTAATTCAAATGTGGCTTTTTCTTGTTTTAATTCTTCTAATTTTCTTCTTATTTTAGTAGCATTAATATTACTAACTTTAACCATTTCTTCATATCCAGATGCGAGTGCTCCTTTTTCTAGAACATCTAAATCAAGACTTTGTATATTTCTTAAACCTTCTTCGTTTTCATTTATCTCTCTTTGAATAGTTTGTAATTCTGTTTTAAAATATTCAATATTTTGGGTAGTTTCAACTAATTTTATAGATGCTTTAGCAATTTGTTGCTCTCTTTGACTAGAAACTTGAGATGGTAAAACATAATTATCATGAACTTTAATTTTAGGTTGATATACATCTTGTCCTATTAATTCAATTGTTGAATTTTGGTTTCTAGGCAAAACATAATTTTGTGCATTTACAATTAATTCAAAATGTCTGCCAAATGTTGCTAAATATAATGTATCTCTTGCACCTGGATTAATTCTTATAAATGGTTTCATTACCCCATTTGAATGTAAACAATAAGGAGCTATTGTTCCATCATGGTTAGTATATACAAAACAAACTGTAATTTGTAAACCCCTACATAATCTTTCGAATGCATTAAATAATATTTGATTATCTTGGTCAAATTCTGTTCTATCAGTTTCTGGTCCTAAACCTAATCTTCTTTTTAATTCTCTAACAGTAGTATTTATACCTCTATTATAATCAATAAAATCTCTAATACTAATCCAAATACATTGTAAACTTAGATATTGTTCTGTAGGTCTACTACCATTATTAGGAATTGAACGAAAACGAGTTCCTCCAATTTGATTTTTTTTTAAAGCGAAATATTTTTTTTTATAAATCAAATATTTTTTTTTATAATTACTTTCCATTATATATAATATATATTATAATATATTATTCCCAGAATATTGCATTAAGTTCACGTGGAGAACGAATATTTGCAATTAATCCATTAATGTCTATTTTATGAATTGTAAAATCCACAAATGTTGTTGTATCTCCTCTATATATTTCTCTTATTTTTATATTTCTATCAATTCCTTTTTGAATATATGTAACTATATTGTTATTTTCAAATTGAAAAAATTTAAATAATCTAATATAATTTAAGTTGTTCATATCACCGATAAATCCAGGATAAAAACAATTAATATTTAGAGGTATATCAATTGAATTGTTAAAATGTGGTGAAATAGTATCTCTATATGAATAATATTTCATGAGAGGTTTTGTTCCTGGTACTGAATATGGATTACGATAATAATGAATGATATGTGCAATATCTACTAATAATGCATTTGGATTATTTTCTAATTGAGAACGAATTATATCAAGTGTTAAATATCCATTAATAAATATTTCATCTCTATTATATCTTGGTGTTAAATCATCAAACATATCATAATGAATAAATCTTACTCTTTTACCTGCTCTTTCACATGTTTCTATTATATTATCCATTAATGCTCTGATAAAGTGTATTCCTTCATCGTTTTCAAAATATGCGACACCTGTTGTATATACAGTTATTAAATTATCATTATCTATTCTTAGATGATGTTCAAATTGTGGTATAGGACCAGTTGCTGATTGTGGATACTCTCTATTTAAAAACCTTTCAAAATCTCTAAACATATTAACATTATTTGGCCTATCATTAGATATAGTCTGTCTAGTTATATCCATTCTTGGAGTATTTTCAACTACTCTTAAAGGTGTAGATGGTCTACTATTAAAACCTGTCATATCTCTAAATAATTCTTCATCTTCATTTCTTTCTGAATTTCTATTAGCTTGTTCTACGCCTAACATATCTCTAAATAAATCTTCAGGATTAGATGTAGGTGGTACTGATGTATGTGGAACTGATGTTGATGTATGTGGAACCAATGTATCTGGTTTAAATAAATGAGAATTAAATAATCCTTTTGAACTTTGTTCTATATGTCTTCTATTTTCTGGTGCTAGTATTGATGTTCTCATTTCAGTTGAACGTATTTTAGAAGCAGATGATACTGCTGTATGTGGAACCAATGTATCTGGTTTAAATAAATGAGAATTAAATAATCCTTTTGAATTTTGCCCTCTATATCTTATATTTGCTGATGGTAAAACTATATTATAATTAGTATAAACTTGTGAAATAAATTCTGCAACTGTTATATGAGGATTAGTTGTTAAAAATGTATATGCAAACTCTTGTAATATTTCAAAATGACGAGGATTTATTTTTGTACTATTTTCTTCTAAATAAAGATATACATCTTCAATAGTCCCTCCTATTTGATTTTGTTTTTTTAAAGATAAATATTTTTGTTTATAAATTAAATACTTCTTTTTAAAGTCCATTAATATAATATTAAATAGATTATTTATTAATAATATGTAAAGTGAAAAATATAAGTATCTAATTAATTTTTTTCATTATTCTTTATTAGTCACGTTTAATAATATATTAAATAATCATGAGATTGAGCTTTTTTAATTTTATAATCTAATTGTTCTAAAAATTTCCATATATCAGAATTAATAAATGCATCATATAAACTATCCCAAATTTCAATTTCAATTATTGGTTTATACTTGGTAATTAGTTCTTTTGCACCTTTTAATAAATTAATTTCATTACCTTCTACATCTATTTTAATAAATGAAACTGGTTTTTTAATAAATGGCATTATATAATCTAATGTGACTAATGGAATATCGATTATATCTCTATTCATATAAAAAGCAGTTCCTCCGTAATTGGTATTTTCTTTATTATAATTAACATTAGGTAATTTAATTCTATCAATTTTATCACCTAATGCAACATTAAATGTTAGAATATTATCAAAATTATTTAATTTAATATTATCTTGAATAATTTTATAATGTTCTGGCATCATTTCAAAAGCAAAAATATCATTATTTCTATTTAATTTTTTCATTAATATAGTA
>JACCED010269996.1_pt1 | contig 23435 bp, 18 predicted proteins | sample 7455021 | NCBI WGS metagenome assembly JACCED01 (sample SAMN15323456, study PRJNA562643) | freshwater metagenome | isolation source: river surface water | place: USA:Blue River Watershed | collected 2017-08-19
AGCAGTGCCGCTTTTGACATGAAAGGCATGACAAACGTCAGTCCTAGCGTAGAGATAGTTCCTCCAAGAAAGCTACTCAGCGCCGCGATCCCCAGCGCTCGACCGGCGTGCCCTTGGCGCGCCATAGGGTAGCCATCAAATGTCGTCACAACTGCTGCTGCATCCCCCGGGGTGTTCAGAAGAATCGAGGTGATCGCGCCACCAAAAAAGGAGCCGTAGTAAACACCGCAGAGCATGATGAGTGCGGATGTCGGCTCCATACCAAAGACCATTGGAATCAGAAGCGACAGACCCGTAATCGGCCCGAGCCCCGGCAACACACCGATGATCTGCCCAATAAAGACGCCAAAGGTGGCGTACATTAGGTTTGTAAACGATAAGGCCGAGGCGAATCCGGCAATAAGGAGTTGAAAACTGTCCACTGACACGCCCCTTAAAAGATGAGCCCGGCTGGGAGTTCAAGCTTGAGCCCCACTGTGAACCCAAGATGGATCACCACAGCGAGCGCAAGCGGAATCGTGATCGCTTTGAGATAACGTTCACGCCAATAAACTGATAGCAACAAAAACCCAAAGACAAAGGTCGCCAAAAGAAACCCCAAGATCTGAAGCCCGACGGCATATCCCACCAAGATGCCAAAGAGCGCTATGGCGGGACGCGTCGGAAGACCAGAGGAACTGTCGTTCCCCTGATCGTCACGTCGTCTTGCAATGACGGCCTGCACAAGATAGAGCGCTCCGGCAATGGCGAGCAGCACACCGATATACAAGGGAAATACACCAGCGCCTGGCGCACCACGACGAGTGGTCATTGGCAGATCTGTTGCTAGGCTAATGTAGCCCGCTGCAAGCACCAAGACCCCAAACGCCCAGAGTAGATCGACTCTTCTCATGACGAACTCTTTCTTAAATGTGTTACTGAATAGACTTCAAGAAATCGTCCGCAATCGGTGCGATCTGATCAATCTCTTTCTTCACATAGGCAGAAAACTCCTTCGGACCCATGTAGCCACTGTACTGAACAGTCTTGACGAGATAGTCCTGAAATTCCTTGGACTCAATAGCTCGTTTTAAGGCTGCATCCAGTTTTGCAACTACAGGCGCAGGCGTTCCAGCTTTCACAAAAAAGCCCCGCCACTGTGAGTCGACCATGTCGTAACCCTGCTCCTTAAACGTCGGAACATTCGGAAGATCCTTCAAGCGCTCAGGCGTTGCGACTGCGAGAATCCGCAGCGTTCCGGCCTTTACCTGCGACATCATCGATGATGGGTTCGACACTACTGCATCAAGATGACCACCCATGAGAGCCGTCAGGGCCTTGCTACCTGCGTCATGAGGGATCCAATTGAGCTTTGCGCCGGAATTCTTAGCTAAGAAGTAGTTAAAAAGTCCGTGCGGCGAAGAGGTTCCAAATCCGCCCACATTCATCCGCTTCGCTTTTGCATCCGCGAGAAACTCATTGAGGTTTTTCCACTTTGCATTGCTCTGAACCACAAGTGCGAAAGGATCAACCTGAACCATGACGAGCGGCTGGAAGTCAGCGGCTTTGAACTGCTTCAGATTTGTATTGAGCGCCACCGGAAAAGTCTTGGTTGCAGCCCATAAGGTGTAACCATCCGCACGATTACTCAGAAGTTCCGCCATCGCTGTGGCGCCGTCGCCCCCCGGCTTATTCGAGACCACAACAGGCTGACCCAGCTCTTTTTCGGCAACCTTCGCCAAGGTTCGGGCCATGATGTCCACGGATGAGCCACTACCCGAACTTAAGATCATCGTAATGGGCTTGTTAGGAAAGTTCTGGGCAGATGCCGCTCCCGTAACAAGTGATCCAACGACAGCAAGTAGTGCGATCAAACAGCTTTTATATTTACGCATTTCTGTCTCCATCCTTATGTTGATCAAAACTGACTTCCAACTGCTCGTTCACCACGAGTGGTCTACGACTTGATCCCAATCGAGGCAAGGATGCCGTCAAGCTCCTTCAAGTCAGCCTCAGAGGGCGTGACCAGGGGAGGACGCATCGGGCCGCCGACAAGGCCGATCCGATCCATCGCCGCTTTGACGACAGAGGCGTGTCCAAGTTTCTTAGAAAGACGACGGAAAGGAGCGAGTGCCATAAACTTATCGTAGCCCTCCTGCATACGGCCTTGTTTATAGGCATCGTAGATATCGACAAAATATTGCGGCATAAAACTCGCAGCGGTCGAGCTTGAACCAACCATACCAAGTGCCATACAGGGCCACATCATCGCCTCTGATCCACCAAACACTGCAAGCTTCGATCCCGCCTGAGAGACAGACTCTTCGAGCTCCATGATGTTCCGTGAAGCCTGTTTAACCCCAACAACGTTCTCGAGTGCGGACAGTTGAACCAGATGCTCTGCGGTTAGGTTAAACCCTACTCGATCGGGTGCGTTATACATGATGATCGGCATCTCAACGTTCTGCGAGATCCGTGCGAAATGATCGTGCACACCCTTCCAGGTCACCTGGGAATAGTATGGAGGCGTCATCAGGACAGCATCGGCACCGATATCTTTTGCGTACTTGGTCAACGCTTCTGCTTCTAACGTGCTGCTATGTGCCGTACCGCAGATGATGGGCTTGCGGCCTGCATTTGCCTCAACGGTCGCCTTCATGATTTGCTTTTGCTCATCCGAATTGAGCGAGTGAAACTCCCCTTGGGTTCCCAGACAGACCAGGGCATGGGCACTTGATTTCGCTGCGAAATCGACGTTCTTCTTATGGCCTTCGATATCCAGTTCGTAGTTCTTTTTGAACGGCGTTACCAAAATAGTGTGGATGCCATGGAGAAAATTCAGTTCCTTCTTCATTATCAAACAACTCCTTCAAGGTTAAATAAAACGATCGCCGCCCCGATACTTCAAGGCAGCTTGAGAGTAAAACTGGGTTAAATCTGTAAGCGCATCGGGTTTTGAATCCAGGTGCTCAATTCGATCGCGTAGCCTACCTGTTTCATCACCAAACACAGGAACAACGGATGCCCGAAACTTCCGATAGATCACGGCTGAGTCTGTCGTTGGGCAATGTAGAACCTCTGAGTCAACAGATCTGGTCTCGCCATCACTGGAAACGACGCTCAATCGCGTTAGCCTTTTCACTGGGAAAGCGGCGTTACTCCACGCGGAATCCTCGATTGACACACAGTCCATGAGAGGATCATTTGCGATCCTTGTGATCGCTGTATCCGAGAAACACGCCTCATCAAATGTCGGCTCTCGCAAAGCGGCGACAACACAGTATGGAAGGCTTAACTTTGCCTCTGCGCGGGTTTTCGGATATCGATTTGAAAGCACCGAGGCCGCGTGATAAGTCGCCACGGAGATCTGTGCAAGCCTATCTGGACTCATCTGTGAACGAATGGATAAAGCAGCCTCGACCGCTCCATAGGCATGCGCACAACAAGCCAGTGGCTTAACCAAGGCCCGCGCGATTTCCGGACCCGCATGCCGATCTAACAACCGCGCCTGATCGATAGCATCCGCATATGCGGAAAAGTATCCATCCGCCACCTCAAGGGCAGTCGGGGCAGCATTGAGTCCGAGCCTAGCGAGATCAGCCGCCCAGACACCGGCCATCGCGGCATGTGCCGGGTGCAGATGCTTGGCCTGTGCGCCTCCCGCCAACACTGAAAATGTTCCTCCCGCCATAGATGTCGCCAGTCCAATACTCGAAGCGACTAACGAGGGGGAATCCCCAGCGGCAACTGAGGCAGCCGCCGCAGCGCCAAGCGCACCAACAGTGCCGGTTGCATGAAATCCACGCGCCCGGTGAGCAGGGGACATCGCCGCACCAATTCGGCCAGCGACCTCATAGCCTGCCACGATGCCTTCCAGAAACTGCCGACCCGAAGCCCGCTTCATCTCCGCTGCTGCCCATGCGGCCGGAATCACGACTGCACCAGCATGTAGCCCAGTGACATCCACATGAATATCGTCTGTTTCCGCAGCGTGACCAGCGGCAGCGTTTGCGGCGCTGGCAAGTAAAGCCGAAGTTCAATGACCCGTCGCCAAGACTGTCGCAACGGGATTTCCGCCAGAGTCTTGCGCGTAACGATCAAACAATGTCGCCGTCTCGCTTAACAAGCCATCACAACTCGAAGCAATAAAGTCCATTACACGCAGCTTTGCCAGTGCGATCGCCTCTTCTGAGTTCGCAGTATTTCGCGCCAGATCAACAATCTGACCGAGATAGGGTGTTGTCTGCGTCATCGCGTCAGAGGCGGTCAGTGATCACCGCGGCCCGGCTCAACATCAACGTCAACATAAAACCGTGAATGCTCTGCAGGGACAATCGCACGCGTAAACATGATCGGCGGCAGATCGGCCTGATCGGACCAGGTCACACGATCCACCAACAATCCCAAGCTTCCGGGCGACACCCCGAGGAGATTCGCCTGCGCCCGACCGATTTTGATCGGCTGGATCGATTTTCGGACACGCGCCAGACGAATGTTGAACGCTTCCTGGAGAATCACCGAGAGCCACTTGCTCCGGATCTCCTTTAACGGGAAATTGGGAATACGATTCTTGGGTAATAGCACGCGCTCGAGCATGATCGGATTACCGTCACTGTTCTTAAGACGCTCAATCACCAGAAGCGAGCCGTCATCCTTAAGCCCGAAGAGGCTTCGAAACTCCGCAGTAGCGGGCTTCCACTCATGGCTAAGAATCTCGAAACTTGGCACATGTCCCTTGGCCATCAGTTCCTTTGAGAAGTCATGCAGGCTTAAGAAGTTCTGCTCAACCGCCTGGGCCGCGACGAAGGTGCCCTTACCCTGAATTCGCTTCACCATGCCTTCCTGATCCAACAGGGCCAGGGCCTGGCGCACGGTGACGCGGCTGACCTTGTACATCTCCAGCATGTCATTTTCCGAAGGCAGAAGCGCCCCGGAGGTATAGGTTCCATCGAGAATCTGCTCGCGAATGAGGTCGGCGAGCTGCATGTAAAGCGACTGGGGCTGTAGCAGTCTGGCGGGGGGAACCGATTGCACGACGTCTCCAATAAGCTTGTTATAATGACTGCACATTATTTTATCTGGTTGACTCTGTCAAGCGTTCAAGCCATGAGAAAACCCGGAGACAGCACAGCATGAAAAACCCAGTAAGTACGGCCTTCCAGACTGCCCGCGAAATCACGCCAGGACTTTTGCTCTGCGCTCTCATCGGCGCCACTTCGACCCTGATCTCGCAGTCATATGGCGGGCCGCTGTTCCTCTATGCCCTGCTGCTTGGGATGGCGTTTAACAGTCTCTTTAAAGGATCACGGCTCGAGCCGGGCATCAAGATCACGACAACGACCATTCTTCGTGCTGGCGTCGCGCTGATGGGTTTTCGACTGGGACTCGATACCGTCTTTGCCATGGGAGCGGGCACGCTCCTGACGGTAGCCCTTGGGGTGATGCTGACGATCGGAACCAGTCTGATTGTTGGTCGACTGTTAGGACGCAACCAGGAAGAGTCTGTGCTGGGTGGAGGCGCCGTTGCGATCTGCGGCGCCTCAGCGGCAATGGCCATCTCGGCGGCACTTCCGCCTGGTCAGCACAAAGAAAAGCTCACGCTGTTTGTAGTGGTTGGCGTCACCGCGCTATCCACGATCTGCATGGTGCTCTACCCCATGCTCGCGTATGCACTTGAGTTCACGAAATACGAGGCTGCGCTGCTCTTTGGCGCAACGATTCATGACGTGGCCCAGGTTGTGGGCGCAGCCATGCTTTTTGGTGAGGGGACCGCGGAGTCGGCGTCCTATGTGAAACTGCTACGAGTTGCGTTTCTCGCCCCAGTCGTCTTAGGCGTCAGCCTATGGTTTCGCAAAGCACATCAGGCGGCAGATGGCGGAAAGAAGCCCAAACTTATTCCCACTTTTCTCATCTTTTTCTTCGTGTTTTTCGCGATCGCCAATCTCGTAACGATCCCACCGCAGGTCCAAGCCATCACTCAGGATGTGTCTCGTACGTTTGTGTTACTCGCCATTGCAGGACTTGGTGTCAAGACCAGCCTTTTTGACATGAAGTCACTCGGCTGGCGACCGATCGCTCTTCTGTTTGCGAATACGGTCGCCCTACTGATCTTCGTGCTGGTTATGCTGCAGGTTGTCCCGCTGACAGCGTAGGAACAGCACGAAGCAGTGCCTGAGTGTATTCGTGGCGCGGACGCTGGTAAATGGCTTCCGTGTCACCCTCTTCCACAATCTTTCCTGACTTCAGAACAATAATTCGATCAGACATGTACTGAACGACCGAAAGATCGTGCGAAATAAAGAGGTAACTCAGGCCGAGCTCCTGCTGCAAATCTTTCAGCAGGTTCAAGACCTGGGCCTGAACGGACACATCGAGCGCAGAGACAGCCTCGTCACAGACCACCAGGTCGGGCGACACGGTGAGACAGCGCGCAATCATAATCCGCTGACGCTGACCACCCGAGAATTCATGAGGGTAACGCTTGAGCGCCGCTTCAGGAAGACCCACTCGATCCAGTAGTCGCTTTGACAGATTCTCGCGATCTTGAGAGGTCTTCCCAATACCGTGTAGCCACATGGGCTCGGCCAATATCTGGCCGATCGTGAACCGAGGATTCAGTGACGCATAAGGATTTTGAAACACCACCTGGAATCGACGACGGTACGGCGCAAATTCCTTTTCAGAGATCTGAACCAGATCCTGATCATCCACCAGAATCTTTCCCTCTGTCGGCGTAATCAGACGCATCAGCATCAGACCAATCGTCGATTTTCCGGAACCAGATTCACCAACAAGTCCGAGCGTCTCCCCTTTGCGGATTTCAAAGGAGACGTCGTCTACCGCATGAAACGGTGTCTGCGAGAAAAGCCCACTTTTCCGCATGTAGGTTTTAGAGAGGTTTTGAACGTTAACAAACACCTCGCCAGGCTTCACTTCCTGTCGAATAGCCGGCGGTTCAAGCGCTGCGCCCGTTGACTCTGCACGCGTCCAGTCGTCAACCGTGAGGAGGCGACGGCCCTTTGACTCTGCCGTTGGCCTGCAGCTCAACAAGGCCCGTGTGTAGACATGCGACGGCATCTGGAAAATCTGTCGGGCCGGCGCATTCTCACAGACCGTTCCTTTCTGCATCACGACGACATGATCAGCAATCTGGCCCACAAGCGACAGATCATGTGAGATGAAGATCATCGCCATGCGACGACGCTTACGAAGGTCTGCCATCAGATCTAGAATCTGCTTCTGAACGGTCACATCGAGCGCTGTCGTGGGTTCGTCTGCAATTAAAAGCTCTGGCTCACAGGCGAGCGCCATCGCAATCATCACCCGTTGCTGCTGACCACCAGATAACTCGTGAGGAAAAGCCTTAAAACGGTAGGCAGGATCTGAGATCCCCACCTCTTCAAATAGCGCGATAGTCTTCGCCTGCGCATCTTTACGTGTCATCTGACGATGCACCCGCAGCATCTCAGCGACCTGATAGCCCACGGAATAAACTGGGTTTAAAGAGGTCATCGGATCTTGAAAGACCATGGTCATCCGATTACCGCGATAGGGATTAATTAGCTGCCCCGTCTCCGACAAGAGCGACGTTCCCTTAAATCGAAGCGACTGCGCTGACACCCGGGCGCTGCGCTCGGGCAAAAGTCCCATCACCGCCAACGCAGAAACAGACTTTCCGCTTCCCGACTCGCCCACCAGTGCAACCGTCGTTTCAGGCTCGACCTGAAACGAGACATTCTTTACTGCCTGAACCATCTGACCGGCACCTGAACGAAAGGCGACGTTAAGCTGCTGAACATCCAAAAGAGGTGCCGAATTAGTCATGGGTTAACCTCGGATCAAGTGCATCACGAATAGAGTCCGTGAGCATAGAAAGCGCTGTGACGAAGACTCCCATGGCAAGCGTTGCAGACACCAGCTGCCACCACTTACCAAGAATGAGATCGTTCTGAGCCTCATTCAACATCGTGCCCCAAGAGACGCCGTCCACAGGCACTCCAAGCCCCAGGAAGGAAAGGATGACCTCTGCTTTGATACAAGCGACCGTGAGCAGGGAGAACTGCACCAGAACCAGGTGGCTCACATTCGGAAGAATATGCACCAGCATTCGCCGCATGCTCGATGCGCCGATCGCCTGTGCACCACGAACATACTCACGATCGCGGTGCTTGAGATATTCCGCACGCACAAGGCGATAGACGCCCGTCCAGCCAGTAAGACCAAGAATAATCACCACGGATAACAGCCCACGCCCCCCCAGGACCGCTGCGATCGCAAGAATTAAAAGGATCCCGGGAATCGCCGTGAAGACGTTGTAGAACCAGTTCCCCAGGTCATCGATCTTCCCCCCGAACCATCCAGTCACTGCCCCTAGGGCAGTCCCGATAACCGTTGCCAGCAATGCAGCCGACAGGCCCACCAGGATACTGGTCTCAGCGCCTTTGATGGTCTTGCTCAGAATATCGCGCCCCCATTTGTCCGCCCCCAAGGGGAGCGTTAGTGCACGTGTCGGATTCGTCTGCAGCTCACGCTCTCCGAGTGATGCTTTGGCTGCGGCAAGTTCAGCACCAATCGGATCCTCAATGTCTGTGACCGTAGGATCCCCCTCGGGGAGAACATATTCAGGCTTATAGGTCTGCCCAATCAATGGGCGACCTTCCGCCGTAAAAGCAGGCGGCGCATGACCGACCGCAACAGATTCGTCCCACTTGCTCGCAAGAATCTCTAAAACGGTCAAAAGCACAATGACCAGGCTAAATGCGACGATGGTGGCCGACGCCACGCCCACCCGATCAGAGCGGAAACGACGAAAGGCGAGTCGCCAGAGTCCTTCAGAATGCGTCATCGTAGCTGCACCCTTGGATCAGCGTAGCGATACAACAGATCCCCCAATAAGTTAAAGATCATCGATGCCACGGCAACCACCAATGTGACCGCCTTGATCACCGGAAAATCACTGCGCTCGACCGCAAGGATCACTTCACGCCCAATCCCTGGGATACCGAAGAAACGCTCTAATAGGAACGCCCCAAGAAGAAGCCCTGGAAGATTCACAATCACAAAGGTAATCACCGGCACCAATGCATTACGAAAAACGTGCACAAACAAGACACGCGAGTTACTTAACCCCTTGGCTCGCGCGGTTCGCACATAATCTTGATCAATCTCTTCCACCACAAAGCTGCGGAAAAGCCGGATATTCGGCGCAAGGCTTACGATAAGACCCAGCAAAATCGGCAGTGGCGCATAGACCAGTAGGTTCTGAGTCAGGCTCGTTCCCCATCCCTGGACTGGGAACCAGCCGAGTCGATAGGCCAGAAAGTACTGGCCCAGAATAATGAAGACCAGAATACTGATCGACATTCCTACCGTGCAGGCCACCATCACGGAACGATCGAGCAGGCCACCGCGAACCCAAGAGATCCAGATCGCCACGACAACCGCAATAATCGTTTCGATAATCAATAACGGCACAACCACGGTCAAAGACGCCGGAATGCGCGTCATCAGCATTTGACTGACTGGCTCACCAGTCGTCCAACTCGTTCCAAAGTCAAACGTCAGCGCCTGTTTTACAAAAATCCATAACTGAACATAAAGCGGCTGATCCAGACCAAGTTCACGACGGATGCTTTCAATCTGAGCCTTATCAGCAACAAGACCGGCAATGACGTAACTGGGATCGCCACCCACCCAGTTAAACAAAAAGAAAATTAACAGGATCACCCCAGCAAGAGTTGGGATCATCTGCCAGAGGCGACGAACGATATACCCGCTCATTTGGTGGCTCCTGATGTCTTCGGCTTCTTATCCAGATCGATATCTAGATACATCCAGTCCGACAGCACAAAGGTATTGCGCCGATAACCCACGACCCACGGCTGGCTTAGCCTGGTCGATACCGTCGAGGCCGACAGCAGCATGGCACCGTTCGTCTCCACCAGTCTCAGCATGTTGTGAATAGCTTTCATACGCTCCGGCCCGTCATCAATCCGGCGAAGAAGCTTAAATAACCGGTCGTACTCTTCGTTTTCAAAGCAGGCGTAATTGTTCTGACCAATCGCACCCGAGAAAAGAATCTTCATTGCGTATTCCGCATCAAAGCTTCCGGTCCATCCCAATCCCCAAGAGGAGATGCCACACATCTTGCCCTGCTTCAGCATCTCAGGGAAACGGTCCTTCTTAATCTGAAGACGAATCCCGATGCGATCCATCGACTTTTTCCAGAGCTCGTCTCGCTCACGGTCCAACGTGGATGTCGACGAATAAATGGTAAAGACCAAGGGGCTACCGTCAGGGTTATGTCGCCAGCCATCGCGACCGCGCTTATAGCCGAACTGATCTAATAACGCGTTCGATAAAGCGGGATCGAAGCGGTTCAGGCTTCTATATTGGGGGTCATGGCCACGTCCAACCGGCGAGACAAGCTGTTCTGCCCGAACCGCCTGTCCCTGGCGAATAGTGCGAATTTCTTCATCAACGTCAAACGCCATGATGATGGCGCGACGAAGTGCAATTTTTTCTTTGGTATAACCACCGATGACAGGGTCGCGCAGGTTAAAGAACTGAAACCGGATATCGGCTTCTTTAGCGCGATACATCTGGACACCACGGGCAGCAAAATCTGGCTTCAGCTCATTTTTGGGCGTCAGCGCCTGACTGATAAATGGGGTGGGTACGCCCAGCACATCAAGTGCACCCGAGTTGAAGGCAAGCCACAAAGACTGGGGTTCTTCAATAATGCTGATCTCTACGCGGCCGATCTGGGGCATCTTGCGCCCACGCATCTGCTCAACAATCTTCTGATCCTGTTCCTGCCCAGGCGATGCCTCGAAGTTCCAGACAAACCCCGGGTAATAAGGATTGGCCGTCAACACGATCTTTGATCCGCGCACCCATTCCTGCAGACGATAAGGACCTGCCCCCACAGGATTAGCCATCATGTTCTCAAAGCCGTAATGCTCTACAACCTCTTGGGCGACTGCACTGTAGTAGGCACTCGAGATGAGATACAGGAAGTTAGTGTCGGGCTCGTTGAGTCGGATCTTTAGCGTGTACTGATCAACGGCCTGAAGCCCCTCAATGGGTTTTGAGTAATCAAATTTTCCGCCATTGGCAACGGCCTCTTCGTGGGCCTTACGAAATCCCACAATACGATCTGCCACATCCGTAAACTGTGGTGAGCGGCTACGCGGGTCTGCGTGTCGCTTAAATCCATAGACAAAGTCTTCCGCACGAAGCTCTCTCTTCTGCCCTTTGAACGCAGGATCTGGGGCATAAAAGAATCCGGGTTTAATCCGGAAGGTGTACTCGCGGCGGTCTTTGCTCAGTTCAGGCATTGCCTGGATCACATTCGGTACGACCCGAGCGGGATTGGCGATCCAGTCGTAACGCACTAGGGGCGTCATGATGGCCGAGATCACTGTATTCGAATAGAGATCGCCAACACGCGCAGGATCAAAGCCGGTCTCCTGCGTTGGGAAGGCAAGCCGGAGCACCTTATTGGGGTTTGCTGGCGTGGCCGCAATCGAAGTGGCTACAGCGCCAAGCACAACCGCAACCAACCCCCCACGTATGCAGTGATGAACGCGAGCAAAAGAGTTGCGCGAGAAAAATTTAGTCAAAGGGACCGGCATAGTTCAGATTCTGGAATGCAAATTCGTAACAGGCCTAAGGGTACCGCAGTTAAAGATAACGGCGAACCAAATGCGCCCGGAAATGCTCGGGATTTAGTGGGCTGCCACTGGCCCGCGTGGCCAGCTCATCCGTCGTCCACTGGCTCGCCTGTAACCAGATGTTTTCCCGCAGCCAAGAGAAAGGCTGCGTGAAGTCCCAGCGGGCAATGGCGTCGTCAATCGCAGGATCTTTTGCCTTCATCGCCGCAAACCATTGCGCCGCATACATGGCGCCAAGGGTGTAGCAAGGGAAATAGCCAAAGAGTCCGGCAGGCCAATGGATGTCCTGTAACGGGCCGTCTCGGTAGTTACCCCGAGTGTCGACATCCAGAAGCTCTTGCATAAGCTGGTCCCAACGCTCCGGGATATCTTGGGCCTCCATGGTGCCTTCAATCAACGACCGCTCAATGTCATAACGCAGCAGAATGTGCGCAGGATAGGTCACCTCATCGGCATCCACACGAATGAAGCCCGGGTTGACTCGAGTGAGGAGTCGAGCCAGATTTTCGGAAGTAAAAGCGGGCTGCGTGCCAAAGGCTTCTGTAACCATCGGCGCCAGTCGCTGAACGAATCCTGGATGGCAGCCAAGCTGCATTTCAAAAAATAGGGACTGGCTCTCGTGTAAGGCCATTGATCGCGCCCTTGCCACCGGCTGGCCCAGAAGTGCGCGCGGAAGATTCTGTTCATAACGGGCATGGCCTGTCTCGTGAATCGTTCCATAGAGACTGGGCAGAAACTCATCTACTCGGAATCGGGTCGTAATCCGAACATCTTCCGGCACACCCCCACAGAACGGGTGGGTGCTGACATCCAGTCGGCCCGCTTCAAAATCAAACCCGAGAGCCCGCATCACCTTTTCGCAGAGATCTCGCTGCGCCTTTAGGTCAAAAGGACCTCGCGGAACCTGAACGGATTCTCGTGACTGCTTCGCCAGCACGTCTCGGATCAGGTCCGGTAACCACGACCGAAGATCCCCAAACCAGCGATCAAGATCGGCCGTACGAAGGCCCGGCTCGTATAAGCTCATCATGGCCTCATACGGCGAGACCTCTAGGACATCAGAGAGACGCTTTGCCTGCTCTCGGGCAAGCATGAGCACCTCTTCAAAATTCTCAAGAAAGCCTTTCCAGTCATTGGCAGGTCGCTGGGCTCTCCAGGCGTGTTCGCACCGAGATGTCGCAAGCTCCTGCGCGCGAACGAATTCCTCGGATAACGCTGTCGCCGATAACCAGGTACGCCGAATCTCTCGGAGATTCGCTCGTTGGGTTGCATCAAGAGATTCCTGCTCTGCGGCACGAATCCATTCGCCAAGCTTTGGGTCGGTCTGAATACCGTGAATCAAAGCAGCAAGCTCAGCAGTGGCCGCGGCCCGAGCCTCATTGCCTTTTGCAGGCATGTTCGCCGCCTGGTCCCATCCAGCAATATTCTTCAGATGCTGAAAACGATGAAGCCGGTCGAAGGTGCTATGTAAAGACTGATAGGCAGTTGTCATCGAGAGAATCCTTATCGTTTAAGCAGACGCACGGTCAGCAGACCTGCGCCTAAGCCGATACCAGGCCACGCTGTCGCAGTAATGCCGCGACCTGGGGCATGCGACCACGAAAGGCTTCAAAGGCCTTCATTGGCGCAATGGAGTTGCCACGGGAGTAGACAAAATCTTTGAGTCGTTTCGCAAGCTCTGGCTGAAAAATATCCCCTGACTCCAAAAAGGCCTCGAAGCCATCGGCATCCAAAACCTCTGCCCACATGTAGACGTAATAGGCAGACGCATACGCGTCACTCGAAAACAGATGCAGAAAATGCGGAAGACGATGCCGCATGCCGATTGCCTTTGGCATCCCCAGCTGATCCAGTACTTTCTTTTCAAAAGCAGTCGGATCTAGATCATCAAAACTCGTCTGTTCGTGAAGCGCCAGATCAACAATCGCACTCGACAGATATTCAACGGTTGCAAACCCTTGATTAAACCCCTTCGCCTTCTGAATGCGATCGATCAGTGACTCAGGCATCGGCTCACCCGTCTCCACATGGAGCGCAAACCTGCGAAGAATCTCCGGCTGTAGCAGCCAGTTCTCCATGATCTGCGAGGGAAACTCAACGAAATCGCGGAGCACCTGCGTGCCGGCAAGCCTTGGATAGCGGCAGTTCGACAGCAACCCATGCAGACCATGGCCAAACTCATGGAACAAAGTGCGGGCGTCATCGAGGCTCAGCAACGCAGGCTTGCCAGGAGCAGGTGCCGAAAAATTGTTGTTGTTCACTACGATAGGACGGCTCGGCTGAAGTAGCCCTGCCTGGTTACGGAAGGTGCTCATCCAGGCGCCTGAACGCTTGTTCTGCCTGGCAAAGTTATCGCTAATGAACACGCCAACATGCTCACCGTCTTTCGATTGAACCTCCCAGCCGGAGAGTTCTGGTCGATAGCGCGGAAACTGATCAAGAGGCTTAAAGACAAGTCCGAATAACTGCCCAGCGACATAAAACATCGCTTCGGTCATTTTGTGGAGCTGGAAATAAGGCTTCACAACGGACTCCTCAAGCGCGTAACGCTCGGCACGAAGTTTCTCAGCCCAGAAATGCCAGTCCCAGGGCTCGAGTGCTTCAAGCGGCTGACGCGTATCCGCCTTCGCCAGCGCAAGCATCTCGTTGTATTCCGCCTCTGCCCTTGCCTTCGCTGGTGCCCAGACGGTCATCAACAGGTCACGAACGGCATCCGGAGTTCCCGCCATCGTATCGGCAAGCGCACGATGCGCGCTGCTGCCGTAGCCCAGTAACTGGGCCCGTTCGTGTCGCAGCTGCAGAATTTCTCTGATCAAGGGTCGATTGTCGTGTGCCGCAAGACGCTCCCCGCGCAGACACCAGGCCTGCCACAGCTCTCGACGGAGTTCACGCGACTCTGAGAACGTCATAAAAGGCGTTAGCAGCGAGCGCGACAACGTGATCACATGTGCAGCGGGATCCGTGAAACCGCGAGCTTCGGCCGCAGCACGAGCCGCACTGCGGACAAAATCCGGAAGCCCAGCCAACTCAGATTCCTGCATGAGCAACTTAGCGTACTCGGCCTCATCTGCAAGAACGTTTTGAGAAAAAGCTGTGTAAAGACGTGCGAGCGACTGTGAAATCTCGGCCATACGGGACCGCTGGGCGGGCGCAAGATGGGCTCCCGCAAAACGAAAATCAAGGAAATATCGCTCCACTAGACGAAGCGCCTCTTCATCCAACCCAAGCGATGATCGCTGCTGATAGATGGACTCAATACGCGCAAACAACTGACTGTCCAAGCGAATCTGACTGTCATGCGCTGCAAGCTTCGGCACGATCTCTCGTTCGATCGCCTGAAGCGTGGGATTGCTATTGGATCCAACCAGGTTGAAGAACACTGACTTCACCCGAGCAAGGGAACGGCCAGATCGTTCAAGCGCCACGATCGTATTCTCAAAGTCTGCTGATTCCGCAGCTGATCGGATGCTCTCAATCTCCGTCCAATGGTCCGCCATTGCCTCGGCAAAGGCTGACGAAAACTCATCGTCCCGAATCTGCTCAAATGGCGGAATCTCAAACGGGGTTGTCCAGTGGGATAGCAGTGAATTTGCAGACATATTGCTCTCTTCAATCAGGGCGTATCGGCCAGTCGCCGAAAGGCTAAAGACCCGTATTTTGAAGGCAGAACACCCCCTGACACGTCAGGGGCGATCAGGGATTCCCCTTGCACCCGCGAAGTCGCTACACTGCCTCGCATGCCCCACCAGATTTCCTCCCCCTGCCAGAAGATCTGCGACCTTGACCCAAGCGGTCAGATCTGCCAGACCTGCAAGCGACGAATTGATGAAATTGTCCAATGGGGGCAAATGTCAGAGCGTGAGCGGCAAGCGATCATGGCTGAGCTCCCTTATCGGACTGTCCCAGCGTCTAGCAACCTTTCATAACTTCTTTTATGCGCTTACTGACACCCCTTTGGATGCGCCAACGATTGATTTTTCGCGCTCTGCCAATCCTGACTCTCATTGTTTGGGTGACGCCATCCCTGGGACAGGGTTTACGCACGGACCACCCAGAGCCAGCTTCCGGATGGACAACAAAACAGACCGTCTTTTTTGAGCGGCAGGCCGTTGCAACCGCGAACCCGCTGGCTAGCCAGGCAGGGCTCGAAATTCTGAGACAAGGAGGAAGCGCACTAGATGCGGCCATCGCAGCGCAGCTCGTGCTAACGCTTGTTGAACCCCAGTCCAGCGGCATCGGTGGTGGCGCCTTCCTGATGCACTTTGATGGTCGCCGGGTTCAGGCGTTTGATGGCCGAGAGACCGCCCCAAGGCAGGTTCCAAGCGATCTGTTCCTAGAAAACGGTAAGCCTATGGGCATGGACAAAGCCATCGTCGGGGGACGTTCGGTAGGGACCCCAGGCTTAATTCGAATGCTGTCGCTTGCGCATGGAGAGCACGGAAAACTCTCTTGGGAAAAATTATTCGCCCCTGCGATTCGGCTATCCACAGACGGGTTTCCAATGAGCCCCCGACTGCATCGGCTGCTTCGACTGGATAAATCGCTTCGACAAGACCCGCAGGCAGCGGCCTACTTCTATCAGGATGATGGAAAGCCAAAGCCGATTGGATCGATTCTTAAAAACCCCGGCCTTGCGACCATTCTTTATAAGATTGCGCACGAGGGGCCAGATGCCTTCTATCGCGGCGTGATTGCAGATGCCATCGTCAGTGCGGTGAGAGGGCATCCAACGAATCCTGGTTGGCTCTCAAAGGATGATCTTGAGCGTTACACGGCTAAGGAACGCGAACCCATTTGTTTTTTTGATCAGCCCTCTTCCGATACGCAACGCTATCGCCTTTGCGGCTTTCCACCCCCCGGATCCGGAACCATTGCGATTGCCCAGACGATGGCAATGATGCGAATGACAGGTGTTGAGCAACGCAAAGGAGTCACGGACCAATGGCTCCATAGCTATAGCGAGGCGGCACGCCGGGCGTTTGCAGATCGCGCAGCCTTTGTTGCCGACCCTGACTATGTCACGCCGCCCGCATGGGGATGGCAGAGTCTTCTAGAGCCCCGATATCTGGAGCAACGGGCAAAAGAAATTAGTGTTCAGCGAAGCCCGTTGGTCAACGCAGGTGATCCAGCAGAACCAAGCCTAAAGATTGCCGCATTTCCTGAAGCCCCCGAGTCCGGAACAAGTCATATCAGTGTGATTGACCAGTACGGTAACGCGGTCGCTATGACCACCACGATTGAGAGTGTCTTCGGATCGCGGCTGATGGTGAGCACCGGTGAGACGGGTGGATTTATGCTGAACAACCAGCTCACGGATTTCGGATTTGTCGCGACCGATCGTCATGGCAGGCCTCTGGTGAATCGCATCGAGCCCGGGAAACGCTCGCGCTCTTCGATGAGCCCCACGCTAATTTTTGAAAGCCCTGGCCAAGGCCAAGCAGAAACCTTGGTGGCTGCACTCGGTAGCCCCGGTGGCGCATCAATCATTCACTACGTGGCCAAGACCATCTATGGCCTTCTCTACTGGGGACTCGATGCCCAACAGGCGATCGATCTGCCCAATTTCTCTGTGACGACCACGAATGGTCAGCTGCAGCTTGAGAAAAACCGCCAATCCCCCGAGTCCATCGGCTGGCTTAAAGAAAGGGGACACAGCCCAATCGAAACCGACCTTCCCAGCGGAATCCAAGCCCTGGAGCGTATCTCAGGCCGTTGGCGGGGCGGCGCCGATCCGAGGCGAGAGGGAGCGGTCGCCGGAGACTAGTATTGACTCTATTTCAGTACTGTGTAAAATACAGTACTGAAATGGAAAATACTACTAACTCCCCTATCGCTGCCGCGCTCGGTGCAGGCCTGACACGGCTTGTCGTCTTGGCGGCAGTCGCACGAGCCAACGAACCGATCCACGGCTACGAGCTTGCACGAAAACTCTCCGCCGAATCCCCCGAGGGAATGAGCTTTAAGCAGGGCACGCTCTACCCCCTTTTAAGGACCATGGAACGGGAAGGTCTCATCTCAAGCGTGCTCGTCCCAAGCAGCGAGGGACCCGCCCGCAAATGCTTCTCGGTAACGCCAAGCGGCGCAGAGACGCTCCAACAGTGGACGACCTCTTGGCGGGACACCGCGCTGTGGGTGTCGGGCATCTTAGAAAAGGACAACACATGAACGCAGATCAACAACTGAGTCATTACCTTGCCGAGCTTCAGGCGCCGATGACAGGCTTAGATGCCGCGACGATTCACGACGCAATCGTCGATGCCGAGAACCACTTACGGTCCGCCCTACGTTCCGGTCTTTCCATTGAACAGGCAATCGATGACTATGGATCTCCTGAAGAAATCGCGCGGGCCTACTTCGATGAGGCACGGCAGACGACGGGCGTCACGGACGCGGACAAAGTGGTTAGTCCCGTCGCCTCTGGTGAGAGGCGTAGAACTGGTCACGTAGCGTCGCTCGTTCAAAGACTACGGAGAATGCCTGTCATCAAGATATGGGCAGATGCACAGGCATGGGGATCAGCATTCTATTTTCTATTGCCTGGGTTTGCCTTTGCACTCGCAAGCTTTATCTGGGTCGTCACAGTTGGCAGCCTCAGCATCGCAACAGCACCCATCTTGATTGGGATTCCACTCTTTATCTTCCTGATGGGATCGGTCCGTGTGATCAGCCTCTTTCAAGGGAAGATGGTGGAGCTTCTGATCGGCATTCGAATGCCCCATCGTATGCAGCCCGTCGTGATTCCCGTTCTCAGGGGATCGGGTGCGGAGCTCAACTTCTGGCGACGGATAAGATTCTGGCTAACAGATGTCCGCAGCTGGTTGTCACTGGCTTATCTTCTTGGCAACTTCTTTGTTGCAGTAATCCTATTCACCATCTTTATGACGCTTATCGCAGTAGCCGCATCGCTTATTCTTGCGCCCCTGTGGGAGCTGGCGCCCGCCGAGCTGGCACTCATGCCACAGGTCACAGAAGGGTTTGTCGTGCGCATCGCAGGTCTTGACTGGATTACAGTGAGCTCTGACGCAACACTTCCCACCAACATCCGAATCTTCGGCCAGCAACTGACGCCAGATGCAAGCGGCGTGATGCGGTTAACCGGTCTACAAGCAGCAGGATTCAGTCTCGCGGGAATTGCCCTGACAACCGCTACGCTATGGCTAGCCAAAGGAATCGGAACTGTGTATGGTCTCGCCACGCAGGCAGTTCAGGTGGCCAGACCCCAGCCGATTGCAAAGCGTTACACGTTTATTGATTAGACGACGACTCGTTCACAAGGCGAGTCGAGCGTCATACGAAACTTACGGAGTTGATCACCATGAATGCGCTAAAAAAGATCTGGACGGCAGTCCGGAATGTCTGGATCAAACTATCTAACGGGGCGCAACGCGTTAGTCGATTTGTCACCACACTGCTCATCATTGAACTTCAGCTGGTTCTTCTGATTGTCGTGGTCGGTGCTGTCACCATTAGCCTTTTCCCAGGGTTACTCGGCCCATCGGTCAAGCAAGACAGCGCACTCGTGCTGGATCTTAAAGGGCGGCTGGTGGAAGAACGCTCAAGTGTCTCTGTGTCAAAGCTATTGACATCTCCGGGAGAAGCAGAGACCGAAGTCCAGCTGCGCGATGTACTACGGGCTATCAAAGAGGCAGCAAAAGACGAGAAGATCAAGGCACTCGTGTTAGACCTGCAGTCTTTCCAAGGGGGTGGACTGGCAAGCCTAAGAGAGGTTGGCCGCGCACTCGACGCTTTTAAGCAATCGGGCAAATCAATCTTGACCTATGGCCAGTCATTCGATCAAGGGCAGTATTTTCTGGCGGCGCACGCCGACGAGATCTACCTTCATCCGATGGGCATGGTTGCCCTTGAGGGTTTTGGTCGATACCAGAGTTATTACGCTGCAGCCCTTGCCAAACTGGGCGTGACCGTAAATGTCGTGCGGGTGGGTAGCCATAAGAACGCAGCAGAGTTTCTCTTTGCTAAAGGTCCTTCTAAAGAGACCCAAGAGACGAGCAAGATGCTCTACGGTGGGCTTTGGTCACTCTACACCGCCGAGATCGAACGGCTACGTAAACTCCCGGCAGGCAGCATTACCGCAGCGATCAACGACATCCCCAAGACACTCCCGGCGGAGGGGTTCAATCTTGCGCAGTTTGCTAAAAAAGGTGGCCTTGTCACCGCCATCATGGCCCCGGATGAGTTCATAACGCTTATGAAAAAGAAAGTGGGCGAAGAACCATCTGCCAAGTCCTTCCGAAAGATTGGCTATCAAGACTATCTCGAGGCTCGTCCTCAGCCCAAATGGGATGGTGGGGTCGCTGTGATTGTGGCTCAGGGCAATATCAGTGATGGCATTGAAAAACCAGGTGCGATTGGTGGCAAGTCCACGAGTGCCCTAATCGAAAAAGCTCGACAGGATGAGCGTGTAAAAGCCATTGTGCTTCGTGTGAACTCTCCTGGCGGCAGTGCACTGGGATCAGAGCTGATCCGGCGCGAGCTTGAACTGACGCGTGCCGCAGGCAAACCTGTCATTGTGTCTATGGGCGACGTGGCAGCATCCGGCGGGTACTGGATATCGCTTGCCTCAGACGGCGTGGTGGCCGATGCGGCGACGATCACTGGGTCTATCGGTGTGTTCGGCATTTTCCCCACCTTCGATAAGGCGATGCAGAACCTCTCAATTAACACCGAAGGCTATGGCACCACATGGCTTAAAGGCGCCTATGACCCACGCCGCCCGCTCGATCCAAAGTTTCAGCAGATGATTCAAGGCGTCCTCGGGCAGGTGTACGAGGAATTCGTGACCAAAACAGCCGAAGCGCGAAAGCTAGACACTAAGAAAGTGGACGCCGTCGGTGGAGGCCGAGTCTGGCTAGGCCAGCAGGCGCTTGACCATGGGCTTATCGATAAGATCGGGGGGCTCGACGTAGCCATCAGTCTTGCTATCGAGAAGGCAAAACTTGGATCTGACGCACAGACCCGCTATTTCAAGAAAAAAGATAGTGGCCTGGATCAGCTCGTTGGGAAGTTTCTTGGTGGCATAGCCGCAGACATCGGAGCGTCGTCCCGCGGAGATCTTCTTGCTGCAATGACCGGGGCCTCTGCACCCATCATGACCCACTTCGAGCGAGACCTGCAGTGGCTTGCGAATCTGACAAGTAACGCTCAAGCAAAGGGTCTTATTCAGCCGACAGCGCACTGCTTCTGCAGCCCCTTAGATTTCTAGCCAGGGGAAGAACACCATGGAATGGAGCGTCACCGATAGCATCATCCGGGCGGCCGTTGGTCTTTTTGTGATTGTTGATCCAATCGGCAATGTAGTGCTCTTTCTTGCCGTCACAAAAGGTTTTTCGGACGCCAAGCGTAAGCGTGCTGCGCGATGGACCGGCCTGACTGTGATGGGGGTACTCTTGGGTGCCGCAATTATTGGTCGCTTAGTGCTCGACTTTTTCTCGATACGACTGGCGGCCTTCTCGATCGCGGGCGGGATTCTATTTCTGATCCTGGGTATCTCCATGTTGAACTCTGAGCCAGAGTCACTGCCGACCGATAGCGGATCGGGGGCAACAGATGACTCCCCCGTATCTGCAATCGTGCCGCTTGGTGTGCCGCTACTTGCAGGGCCTGGCGCGATTAGTACCGTGATTCTTAATAGCCCGGGAGTCACGGTCGATCCGGTCGCGACAGGGCTTTTGCTCTTAGCGATTGTCGGTATCGGCCTGAGTACCTGGGTCTGCTTCGCCTTTGCAAGTCAGATCATGCGATTTGTTAGCCCGATTGCCGTTCGGCTAGTCTCGCGGCTGATGGGCCTGGTGCTTGCCGCCTTGGCAGTCGAGTATGTCGCGCGAGGGCTGTATGAGATCTTCCCAGTTCTAAAGACTGGTCTGAGTTAGACGCCGTGAGATTGCCTCCGGCGAAACCGACACTTAATCGTTTGACTCGATTGAGCTAGCCAGGAAACCGCCGACCTGGCGATCCCAGAGACGCGCATACAGTCCGCCTTTAGCAAGCAGTTCTTGGTGCGTGCCCTGCTCGACAATCTTGCCGTGGTCCATCACGATCAATCGATCCATTGCGGCGATCGTACTGAGTCGATGGGCAATCGCTACGACTGTCTTGCCTTCCATCAAATCCACTAGGCTTTCCTGAATCGCCGCCTCGATCTCGCTATCGAGGGCACTGGTGGCTTCATCCAGCACCAGAATCGGTGCATTCTTCAGAATCACCCGCGCAATTGCGATCCGCTGACGCTGCCCACCGCTGAGCTTTACCCCTCGCTCACCCACATGAGCATCAAGTCCCGAACGGCCAGAGAGATCTTTTAAGCCGTCGATAAAACTATCAGCATGGGCCTTCTGGATCGCAAGCCGGACTTCTTCATCCGTTGCCGACGGCCTGCCGTAGAGCAGGTTTTCACGAACAGAGCGATGTAGCAAAGAAGTATCCTGGGTCACCATCCCGATCGCGGCACGCAGGCTGGTCTGGCTTACCTGAGCAATATCTTGGCCATCAATCAGAATGCGGCCGCCTTGGATATCGTAGAGCCGAAGCATCAGGTTCGTGAGCGTGCTCTTTCCTGCACCACTTGGGCCAACGAGACCCACCTTTTCACCGGGACGAATCACCAAGTCGAAGTTCTCTAGCACCGACTGCGTCTCGCTATACGCAAACCGAACCCGCTCAAACCGAATCTCTCCGGTCTTAACCACTAGCTCTTGCGCATCTGGATGATCGACTACCGCCTGACGTCTTGCGAACATCTTTAAGCCATCGCGGACAGTACCGATGTTTTCAAAGAGGCTAGCCATTTCGTACATGATCCAGTGGGATACGCCCATCACTCGAAACGCCATGGCTAGGGCCGCAGCGGCGGCACCAGGACCCAGCAGTTCATCTGACCAGAGCATCAGTACAAGACCGCCAGTACCAAGAATCAACAAGACACTTAAGGTGTGGTTAACGATCTCAAAGCTGCTGACCAAACGATTCTGCGGATAGACCGTGCCCATGAACTCATCCATCGACTGACGCGCATAAGACGCTTCACGCTCGGTATGGGAGAAAAGCTTGACCGTGGCAAAGTTGGTGTAAGCATCGGTAATTCTGCCGGTCATGATGCTTCGGGCATCTGCCTGTCGTTTGCCAACCTCCGCAATGCGTGGCACGAAGTACCAGAGCACCGCGGAATATCCCACCACCCAGAGTGCAAAAGGAATCAGTAGCAACAGATCAAAGCTAGCCATGATCGACGCCATTGTGATCAGGTAGACCAGCACGTAGACCAAAATATCGCCAACCGTCATCAGCACATCGCGAACCGCAAGCGAGGTCTGCATGACCTTCGTGGCGATACGCCCTGCAAACTCTTCCTGATAAAACGACATGCTCTGCGACAGCATCAGCCGATGGAACCTCCAACGCAGCCGCATGGGAAAGTTTCCAAAGAGCGCCTGATACTTGACCAGGTCCGCCAAGACCACCAAGACAATACTGAAGACCAAGAAGCCGCCAACAAGCCAGAGTTCTGTTGCCTTGATCGCAAAGAACTCTGAAGGCGGCGTGGCAGCAAGCCAGTCCACCACCATGCCTAACAGGGCAAAAAGAAACGCTTCAAATGAGCCAATCAGCGCTGTCAGCAGCGCCAGGATCACAAAATAGCGTCGAACTCCCTTGCTCGCGTAAACCAGAAAGGCCCCAAGCGTTTCTGGGGCCACCGCTGGTGCAGCAGGGGGATACGGGTGAACTAGCTTTTCAAACTTGGAGAACATGCGATAACGATAGAAC
>JACCED012327059.1_pt1 | contig 23418 bp, 19 predicted proteins | sample 7455021 | NCBI WGS metagenome assembly JACCED01 (sample SAMN15323456, study PRJNA562643) | freshwater metagenome | isolation source: river surface water | place: USA:Blue River Watershed | collected 2017-08-19
AGCCAGTAATCGTGCCTATTTTCATACCACAAACCGGATTACCCCAACCCACTGGTCCTATCATTCCCCCTGGCCAAATGGTCGTAAAACCTCAATAAAAATGTTATATTTACTTTAAATAAGACATATAAAATAACTTGCTGAATATGCCCAAAAAACCAAAGAAAGTAGCGAAACCAAAGAAAGAAGTTCAAAAAAAGAAGGATGTTATAGAAGTCCCTTCCAAAGAGAAAATTGAAAAAGACAAAGAGCCCATCTCTAATGCAAATGGCATCTCTTTTTTCCCAATAAAATCTCCTGCGAAACCAATAGCAAAACCTGCGTCAAAGAAGCCTAAGGAAGTCCCTTTTGGAATACAAAAATCGGTACAAAAAATAGAATTAAAAAACGAAATACCAAAAGTTGCCAACAAAAAAGATGAAAATGTACTTAAGCCCATAGAAAAACCCAAAAAGAGTTTATCACCTTTTGCCAAAGCTATGTTATTAAGACAACAAGGTGCTTTCTATGATCCTAAACAGTTTCAAGTTAAACATAATCATGATAGATTAATGTATCAGCTGCCATATTATCAACTACCATATCTTAATCCCCTTCAAGCTCATCAAATTGCAGGAGACAAACTTCGTGATGATTTAAGAGAATACCGACAGATGATCACTCATAGCGGAAGTCCTGTTAAACGTTTGATTGCTCTTGAACAACAACAGAAAAAGATGGAAGAAAAAGACAGATGGGAAACTCCTCAAGATGTTCCTCCAAGGTATCAAAATTCTGACAGCGTTCCTTGGATGTATTTTTCCAAGTTTGGATCTTTTAATTGGAATATTGATACCAATGTACATCCAAACAGGGAGTATATGTCAAGTTTCGTGGCTTTTGGTCCAAGTGCGACATCTCATACTTTCCCGCGTGCAGATCAACTCAGAACACCAAATCAAATTGCCTTTTATGGAGTGAGACTACCAGACAAACCAAATCCAGAAATCGTCGTTCTTCAAGCAGGAAATGATAACCTCCCTGAAACATTTGGATTACAGAGAGATAGTGGATATATTATCATGCCGGTGACGGAAAGAACAACTTTGGTCACCAGAAATGGTGTCTTAAAAGCTATAAATGTCAATGGAGAAAACAAACTTTTAATCCCTTTCAAGAATAATAGAGATGATATCTACCAACTTTCCTTTACTCCAATGGTTCGTTATGGTAAGAAAAAATAAATAAAAAATGTTTCCTTTTTTATTAATATTAGTTCGTCTAATACTCTAATTTTCTTTAAAATGCCTGTCAAAAAGAAGAAAGCTGCACCCAAGAAAAAATCTGGGTATCTAACAGATAAACAGAAAAAAGAAGCAGCGGAGTTAAAAAAGCAAAAGCTCAAAGCTGAATTAGAAAAAGCAAAAGCTCAGCAGTATTATTATGAAAAAGCGAAAAAGGCTGCAGAAGAAAAGATACGCAAAGAAATGAAGGAAAAGGATGAAAAAGCTTATGAAAAAGAAATAAAGAAGAAGATTGAAGAAGAATATAAACTTTACCACCCAACAGTAAAAGCCAAACCTGCTGCGAAAAAACCAAAATATTCTGCTATTAACGCCGAAGTTGGTAGTCTAGGTCTTGATAACGTCAGATCAGATGACTTGAACAAATGTTCTTATATCATGAAAGAAGTTCTTGATGCATATAGGAAACTCCGAGCAAAAGACGTCGAAATTAAGAATGCAGAAAAAGTTTTGAAAGAAAAACAAGAGAACGTCGGAAAACCAGCACCCCCATATCAACCAGCTCCTCAAGTTGAAAAGGATAAATGGGTATATTCCATCGACGTTCCAAAAGAGTATCAAAATACAGATACTCTTCCCTTATTTTATCTCTATAAATTTGGAGTTATCCAACTAGAGGATGACGCTAAAATTGGAAGGAAACACATATCCAAATTCGTTCCTCATGGAACAGCTGGTACTCATCACATTTTCCCCAAGGTGGAAGAAATGGTTCAAAGCTATAATTTTGCCATTTATCCCAATCGTCCAGAAGTTCCTTCTGATAAAATCACAGTCGCAGTTTTTAAGGATGGAGTAGCATCCGAACTGGCAAAAGCTTACGGTTTTGTTGATTCTCCAAACTTTAATTGTGTTTTTGCTGAAATAACACCAGAGGAGATGACTTTGGTTGTAAGAAGTGGTGTTTTTAAAGGAATTCTAGTAAGGAGGGCATTATACTTGTCATTTTCTCCTATTGGAGAACCACTTCCTGGTCCTCTTCCTTTGAATCAAAATTATGGAGGAATTAAAAAGGTTAAGTTTCTTTGAACATATTCCACGTTCAACTATCCTCTTTTTATAAAAAACTAAAATACTAATTGAAACTCTCTCTCTCTTTATGTTTGTTTTGTATAGTGGTCAACTTTGTATAAAATTTGATGTAATATCTTAAAAACAAAAGGTTTTTAGATGTTTTTTAGAAGAGAAAGATGAAGAAATTTGCATTTTAATGCATAGGGATGGTTTCAAAAATGTTAACGGGCTTAAGAGGAAGTGTGGTCACAGGAATCTCGAACACAGATCCCTCCCCGGAAGTGGCAGTAGGGAAAACAAAGAAATTCATGATATCTCCTCTAAAGATGATAGAGTGGACCTTAGTACCAGCTTTGAGTTTATCATCGAAATCAACAAGGAGCTCACAATCATAGAACTGAGTAGCAGCAAGAACAGCCTTCTTGGTCTTCTTGTTAACAACCACATCAGCCTTCTTCCAAGTAAAGTAGTTTGCAATCAAGTCTTTTTTGAGCTTAAGGTAAACATAGAGGTCAATGGTTCTCTCAGTAACCAGTTTTGCCTCAACATCCTTCTCAAGAAGAGTGAGTCTCTTTGCCTTCTTCTTCTTAGGCTCTTCAAGTTTCTCTTCCTTCTTCTTCTCCTCAGGCTCTTCAAGTTTCTCTTCCTTCTTCTCCTCAGGCTCCCCGGGTTTTTTATCAGCAACGGGCTCTACAACAACTGCAGCTACAGGAGCCTCAGTAACAGGAGCAGGTACAGGCTCAGGGTTGACGGGTGCCACAGGAGCAACAGTCTCAGCTTCAACAACAGGTGTAGGTGCAGGTACTTCAGGGACAGCGACTTCCATAGGTTGAGTAGTGGTTCCTTCCATCTTTATAATTTTTCGGTATAAAAAAGAAGAATAAACTTGGATGTTGTATTGTTCTTGTGTTGTTGGAATATAGACTGATTTTTTATTTTAATGTCCAAATACGCACTTATTATTTATTTCTTAGTGAGATTTTTCATTTTTATTTTTTTAAAAAAAAGAAATTTTGTGTTTATTGTTTAAATATGTCTGGTGTAAGAACTCCAAGAATTAATTTAGGTTTAGGTGGTTCACAAGGGAGATTCCAAAGAATAGGTTTGGTTGCTAAATCACATGGCCTATAACTTCCTATTTGTCGATCTAATTTTATTATATCGGCTGTTGCTAAAGTAGCTGCAATCACACTAGAACAACAAATTCCCACCTGAGGGGTATTCAATTTATCAACATATTTACCCAAAGCCTCTGTTAAAGGAATTTTTGTTAGAAAATCCATATTAGATGCAAACACGTTTGATTTTCCTTTTCTTTCAACTTTTAGTATTTGTTGTATTGTTTCTCGAAGCCTTTCTTTCTGCTCCGGAGTCTTTCCGAAAAGTTGTCTCCAATAAACTCCTCCATAATGTGATACAAAAGTACTAAGTTCAAAGATTCCTATACAATCTGGGATTTTCTTTTCCTTTGTGGTGGTTGGTGCGATGTATAAATATTCTTCAGGATTATGTGCTCCATATTCAAATATGTAATCCTTATCCATTCCAATTGTTTTACCTCTAACAACCATTCCAACATGCGTCCATGGTGAGCGTGTGGTAACACGAGTGAGAGTTGCACTTTTTTTCTTTGAAGCTGCTATAAGAATATCACCATCTTCAGCCTTTTGAAAGAACTCATCGAAGGTTATTGAATCACAATTAGAGTCTTCTTCTGTATCGCCTGCTATAAAATTAATTATATCATAAGAATCAACCAAAATCTTTGTTAAACTTACAGAAGCTGCGATTGCCAATGAAGTTGAAAGCATTTTTGATGGTACACTGAAAGATAGTAGTCTGTTGTATTCAAAAAAAACCAAGGTCAAAAATATTTTAAAGAAATCAAGTTATGTGAGATAAGCGAAAAAAATGTTATTTCTTTTTTTAAATATATAATCACATTATCTGTTGTAAAACAGTAAAAATCATATATTAATTTTCAGGAAAAATGCCAAGAGCTGAAAAAAAGTCTACTGAAACCAAGAGAACTCTCCCTCCCCTTCTCGCTGCAAGAAACAAACTCGTTTCCCAGATGTACGCAAAGGCCAAGGCAAAGAATCCCGACATCACCTTCCGTGATATTCTCGAGTCTCCTGAGCTTAAGAGAGCCTATGCCGCCATCAAGGCCAAGATGGGAAAATAAACAAAACCATCTTTTAATCTTTACCAGTTGGTAACAGACTCTGTACAGCAAATAGAGTTACAACCACCGCCCCAAATCCTAACACTGATTTTATAAACCTTTTTGCGCCTTTAGCAAATTTTCCTTTCTTTTTTGAACTACCATATCTTTCATATCTTTCAGGTTTTTCTTCTAGTATTTTAGAAGCCTTTTTAGGGGTGTACATATGAAAGCCCTTCTCTTCATTGTAAAGTTTTTGAACATCATCAGGCTTCAAGGGTGATAGTTCTTTCAGTCCATCAGTACTAGAAGAGGATGATACTGACAAATTTTTATCAGATTCTTCTTTCAAAACATTGTTTGGTGAACCAAACCCAAGAATTTGTTGAGATACTTTCTTTGTCTCCATGGAATGAATATTGAATTTTTGATCAAGTCGATTCCTTTTTTATTTACTTGTCTTATATTTTTAAAACAAAGCAAAAGGGGGGATGGAAATAAATCATAGGAAACGAGGGGTATTACCAGAATTCACACGAGTATAAAGGAAGATCTTGTTTGTTTCTTTTCCATTTTCCATTTCGGTTTGGAAATTGAATTTAAATGATTCTGTTGTATGCCATTGTTGACCAGCTGCGGTAACGTGTACATCCATTCTTGACATCGCATTCTTACCCCACATAGGGAACATCAGATTACTACCATTCAAGATAGGAGCTCTGAATATTTCATCCATATCTGATAAGAACTTAGAAAGGTTCATTGGGAATATCGAAGTAACCTGATTTCCGATTCTTTTAGTCAAAGCTACTCTAGGTCTGGCTATTGGAAGATCCATTTCCATTATTTCTTCTTCATCATCTTCCATTTCATCCTCACTCTCGGAATTCCTTTCTTCTTTTTGTTTTGTAAGCTGTTTCTTCCATTTTGGTCGATTGCTCAACTCACTTTCCATAAATTTATCAACCTTTTCTCTTATCTCGCTTGTTGCTTCTGAAGATATGGAAAACGTGAAGTCAAACATAACAATTCCATGATACTGTTGTGTAGTATATATGATGATCTTTGCCATTTCATCTAAAGGACAAATCACATCTTTTATTCCGTTTACAAAAGACTCACATTTGTAATTTCCTGATTCAAGCACAGAAATTCTTGACACAGGCACACATTGTTCATTTAATGCTTTGATCTCAAAGATCCCACTATTTGTACCAAGTTTCTTCCTAATAACATTCCGATCAACACAAACAATCAATCCAACTTGAACTTTAGAAACAGATCCATTTGGTTTCGAACCTTTTGTATGTGTAGACAAGATTCCAAAAGGTCTAGTGTTGTTTTCAGGATTTATGATGTCAAGTTTTGTTTCAACTTCCTTCTTTTCAATTTGGCTTAAAAGTTTTAAAGCTCTGATGATCCATCTGTTTATATGTCTTGAACACCATTCTTCGTGTCTTGAACAGTCCCAAATACAGAAACTAGCATCCTCATCATCAATTGCAACTGTATCAGCAGGGCTTTGTGAACGAACTAGGTCTTGATTCACACTCATACTTTCGAAAATCTTAAGGAAAAAGAGTTTTTAATGAAATTAATTAATTAATTAAATACATTATTTATTTAATCACTATTATATTTAATTCTTTCTAAAACAGTCCTACAACAAAACAACATTTAGCATACAGTAAGACTTAAAAAAAGTTGATTTTTTAAAAAATACATGGCTACTCGTAAAGTACCTATACAAGCTAGAGTTAATGCCCCAGTAGCAATTCCTCAGCAGCAATCTAAGTTGACTAAAAAGGTTGTTACACCAGCTCCTGTGATTCGTCAACCCGTATCTGTTCAAAAGAAGAAACCTATTCAAGCAGTTGCATATCAGGATGAAGATATGGATACACAAGATGATTTCATTCCAGATGATGTTTTGAACAATGTACAACTTCCTCAACCTGGTGAAATTGCCAGAAATACTATCTCTGGGTTCAAATCTCGTGGTTATGAACCAAATGAGCCTGTGGAAGATGACGGTGATGATAATGTTCAACCTCAAGATACAGAGATGGTTGATGGAGAAGCTGTCGTCGATGAGGAAGAGCAACCGGTAGTGGCTCCAGTTGTTAAAAAAATCACGGTTCAAAAGGGCAAGAAAATCGTTAATAACGAAGAGCCAACAGAAGAATACGAACAACCCCCTCCTAATAAGAAGAAAACTGTTGTTCCTAAAGCAAAAAAGGTTGTAAACAACGAAGCTGATGATGGAGATGTGGCACCTCCTCCTAAAAAGAAAGCTATTCAAAAAGAACTTTCAGTGCCTGATTCAGGAGAACCTTCAGTTGGTCAATTAGAAGAAGAAAGGCCTGTAAAACCTCCACCAGATGAAGTACTAGCAGCTATGCAAAGTCAGATCATCTATCCTGATCAATATGCTAATTTTGATAATTCAAAGCTTTCTATCAAGGCTCCTGTTACATCACCTAAAGGAAAGGGATTTATTATGTATCTTTTATATGACGGACATCCTCTTAAGATTCAACTTCCAGAACTTTTCACAAATGGTGTCACTTGTTTCACCCAGGATGATGAGATGAGAAAAAAAGGATGGCCTTATCCCGGAGAATTTGCAAGTGAGCAAAAAACCATGACGTTCTTTTTTGAAAAGGAGTGGAAAAATTGCCCTGTAACTCAAGCTTTTATTAAGATTTTAGATGAAGTTAATGCCTTTTGCAAGAAGCATATTCAAGGAAGTTATCCAAAGGAAATGTGGAGTAAAAACACAAATTGGAATAGGTACGAAATTGCTCCCAGTCTCAACACAATTAAGGATAATCGTTTGATTCTTTCAACAGTCGTAATTCAAAAAGCAGCAACAGAACCAGTTGATGCTAAGAAGGCTGCTAAAGGAGAAAAGGTAAAATCAAAGAATGGAAAACCAGAAAAGACTTCTTATTATAAAGAAATAGCACCTCATTTCAACAGTGAAGCCGAAATGCAAACATGGATTGAAAAGAACCGCCCGCCATTTTATGATATGGTTTCTGAGTCGGAGTTTTGGCAAAAGAAACAGAAAGTGTCACCAGTCATTGGAATTTCTTGGGCACATGTGGATGTGACACCTGACAAAACTGTTGGAGGGGTATATTGCAAGATCAAACCTGCAATTAGAGTTTATGAAGTTGCTGCTCCAATGGAAAAGACAGAGTACGCTCCTGTGTGTGTAGTGAAGCCTTACGTTTTAGGAAATACCACAACTACACAAAATCTTGCACCAGTAAAGGCAGAAAATACTGAAAAGTCATCATCATCATCATCCTCTTGTGATTTGGCTGCTGCTTCTGTATCTGTTGCAAATGATACCAAACCGGTTGTTAAAAGAGAACCTGGTAACCAAACAACCCCTCCTGGTATCGCTGCCATTGTAAATGCTGTTGGTAACATGACTGATGAAAATTAAAAACAAAATTCTCTTCATTTTCAACATTCTATCTAATTTCTTTTTTTAAATGGACTTTTTTCCAAATTTACCAACCATTGTGTTTCGGGTTTCGATAAGAAGATAACAAAAACTCCTTCGTTCAGAAAAAAAATAAATTACTGTTATCAAACAAAAACTCATATCATCAAAGATTAATATAGGAAAAATGTCCTTTGGGGCAACTAAAAATTTCAGAGGAACCAGCATCCCATCTATACAGACCGGAATGGTTGCCTCAGCTGGTAATAATGTTTCTGAAGCAAAAAGAGTTTCCGACGCAATTCGTTTCGGGGATAAGGCAGCTGTAGCTGCTGCAAGAGGACCAATTATGGCTTCTGGACCTGCAACTCCTTCCATGAGTGACGCCGTCAGATCACTTATGCCTGAAGTAGATCAATTCACAGCATCTACTCGCTACCAGACTTTGGATTCATGGAGACAGCCCGTTGGAGTTGGTCCTACATGGAGTCCTGAGCATGATACCAGAGAATACAGAGTCTCTGCTAGTCAAATTCCTCAAGGTGCTGGAATTGTCTCTGGAATGATGCCAACTGGTGCTGTTGGTGTTATATCATCCACCGATGTAAGGTCAAAACGTATGGGAACTGCTCCTATCGGCTACCAGGGAGATATTTCTGTACATATGGAAGCACTTAAGAAGCAAAAAGAAGAAATAGTCAAACAAAAAGAAGAGACTGTTACTCAAATTCAGCAGAAAATGAGTGCCGTACAAAAAATTGAAGAAAGCATCACTAATTCCAAAGTTTCTGGAAAAGATGCAGAGAAACTCCAAACTGTGGCAGATAAGAACAAACAAGAAGCCACAGACCTTACAAAGAAGGTTGAAAAGCTGAATACTGAAGAGAAGAAGGTTGATCAACAGATTGCTGAGACTGTCGCAAAACAACCCCAGCCACTTCCTCAAAAACCCCTTCCTCCTATTGGATACAAGAGCAAACCCACTCCATTTGCACCTCATATGGGGGTTGCTGCTTTAGAGAGACCTGATCCTACTGCAATTGATGCTCCTAGATTTACTGCTTCTGGTGTCGCTCCTTATAATCCTTCAGCCTTACTTAGCGTCACTGGTCAGGATACAACTCCTCCTAGTCCTTCTGAGAGGGCCGGAAGTGTCTTTGGAATGGCTGCTGCACATGTATCAGCTTTCGGAAGTGGCATGAAGAGTTGGTTCCAAGGATTTTGGAAGAAGCAATAAATATGTGAATTTACTCTGTTTCCATTCACATTGAAAGATAAAAAAGCTCAAAATGAAAAAATATATAGTTATTTTACAAATATACTAGAAGGGCAAATTCACTTTCTCAATCGAAAATTTACTAGAAAGTTTCTAAATGTCTACAGAATTTATTTCTAAAACTGTTTTGCCCCCTCCTTTACCATTTGAGGTGAGTGATATGATAGAAATGGGGGTTGAAGAAGAAGGAAATTCTAAAGCTGGTGAAAAGAAGGTTAGTAAACAACTTCCCAAGTCTGTTCCTGTCAACATTATGAAAGCTATCAAAGAATATGATACACTTGACGGTGAAATTAAAAACACAGCAGGAAGAGTTCGAATTTTAAGAAAGGAGCTTAAAAAACATAAGTTTTCTGTATTCCAATGGATGACTTCCAATAAAGTTCCATCTATCCGTCTGAAAAAAAGAAACTTGATCCTCGAAATTAGAGAGACTGAACTTAAGAAGAAACCAACTCCAGAACAACAAACTGCGAAACTGTCGGAGCTTTTTGCAAAAGGTATTACTGATCCTGTTACAATCTATACAGAAATACAGAAATGTGGTAGTGTAACTAAAGAAAACAGATTATACAAGAGGAAGATCATAAGTGATGCGAAAAAGAAAAAGATTGAAGAGGCTGCTAAGAAAGCTTTAGCATCTGATGGTCAAGGAGGAGAAATTGTAATGACCAAAAAGAAAAAAAAGAAAAATCCGATGACTTTTGTTGAAGGAACTGTTGAAACTCCATCTTCTGCCACCTTCTCTGCCGTTATATAAAAATTGTTCCTAATAAAACTTTTAAGAGAATTTTCAAATCAAAAAAATATAAGTCATTATTAATTAAAATCATTGAAAGAAAAGAAGGAAATGTCAACTGATTCTAGCAGATTTGCCAAGTTTTTCGAATCTCACAAACCTTTATCTCAAGAAGAACGCCTTAAAGTCATTCAAAAGGCTTGGCTTCGAAGAGTGAGGTACTTTATAACTCCTGTGGTTGAAAACATCGTTGAGTGGGTCAGGAAGGCAGTAGTCACATCATTACAGAAGAATCCTGGGGAAGATGTTGCAAAGCTCACAAGTGATGGTGTTAATCATGTTTTGTCGATCCAAGATGAAGATACTTTGCTTAAGAGACTTAATAAGAGAAATCGTGAGGAACTTAAAGTAGCAATGCATTCCTTTGTAAGAGCATATTCAGCAAGGGTCTTAGAAGCTATGAACTCAAAGGATAAAGTTATTGTATCAGTTCCTACTGTTTTTACCTTCTTCAAATCGCTTCTTGCTAGAATCTTCTTTAATTTTGATCCCATGAAACCCCAGACAAAGATGGAACTTATTGATTTTATTAACAAGACCACCAAAGAAGAACTCCTCCATATTACTCCTCCAAGCATCTTTGATCCAAAGAGTACAGAAATAATCCAACCTTCCGTTCCTGTTCCTGAGCCAGTTCAAGAAGTTATTCCTCCTGTAGAAGAAAAGGTTGTAGAAGAGAAGAAACCCGAGGAAGTACTTCCGGCCCTTGCACCTGCTTCAACTAGTGTCGAAGACAAGAAGAAAGAAGAAGAAGCGAATATCGCTGATGTCAAATTCTTTACACCCGAGGCTAGACCCGAAGAGGGTCCACTTGAGCCCCCTAAATTAGATGTTCAAAGCAATCCTCAGATAAACGACGAGAAACCTAAACCTCTCGAGGTTCCAGTAGAGTCAGCTGTTGTACCAGCAACCGAAATTGCTAAACCAATCGAAGAGGAACCTAAGAAAGAGGAGCCTATAGAAGAAATCAAAGAAAAGGATACTATTAAAGAAGAGATTAAACCTGAAGATAAACCAAAGGAGGAAGAAATTGTTGAAGAAAAGAAGAAGGCAGAGGAAACAGAAGATAAGAAAGTTGAGGAGAGCTTTATCTCTTCTTCACCCATAGAAGAGACTCAATCGGAAGTTGTAGCAGAAAAGAAGATTGAAGAGGAGACACCTAAAAATGTTATAGCTGCTGTTGAAGAGATTGAAAAAGCCCTGCAGAACTCTCCTACCAATTAACAAAGAATCAGCCAGTTTCCCCAAAAAAAGTAAAAAGATTCATATTTTCTTTGCATTTTAAAACATATTTTCCTTTAGATCATTCTTGTTAGGAAGCACTATTGAACCCTCTAATAATATATCATTTGTTAACTAAATAATACAACAAGAGCCATTTTCGAAAAAAAGCAATTGAATGTTTTTTATAAGGGCAAATGTGGAAGGTAAAACAGAAGAGAAAAAGATTAAAAGAAGGCCTTTCAAGGAGAGGTAGTATCCTTCTTTGGAGAAGAAGCAGACACACCAGAGCCTGAGGCTACAGGTGCAGGGGAAGGACTTGGTACCTTAATCTTCAGCTTCTTAACAGGACTTGCATCCGAGGATGTTGAAGGATTCATTGCAGTAGGTTCCTCGATAGTAGGAACAGAGGCTAGAGCAGAAGCAACTGCATCATCAATCATAACTGCTTGATCTGCAGGATTCTCATCCATAAGTGTAGCACTTGAGATTGATGGTTTTGCAATTACAGCAGGTTTGACATCCAAACACTCTGCAGTCATAGGGAATTCCCACTTGGGAGGAGGGAAGATGGTGAGAATCTTCTGGAAGCTTTCATCGCTGTCGTTTTCGATGCTGATGGTACCATCCTGGAACTTTTCGACAACAGCTTGGAGATATGATGCCAACTCATCATGTCCTCCCCATAGAAGCTTCATGTTTCCATACTCGATGAACTTGGCTAAGATAGTACACCATCCAAGGCCACACTCAACGAGCTTATCAACGTCTCCCTTGGGAATGTCTTGAGTCTTTGAGGCCAAGTTTCTTACAGCCTTGAGGATCTTAACGGCCGACTTGAACTCAAACTTTGGATTCTTCTTTTGAGAAGCAGGATTGTAGTAGTTAGGGAGTGAATTGAATCCATGCTCATGCCAGATTCTGTGATTAAAGACAATGTGAATAGGTGTAGGACCCTTAGGTTTATCCTCGTCACCGTCTTTCTGTTTACCTTTTCCCTTCTTTTGAGGCTCTTCATCATGTTGTTTCTTGGATGCCTTCTTTTTCTGCTCAGTAGAAGCGGAAGTCTTCTTTCTCTTGATTGCAGGCTCTTCCTCCCCCTCTTCCTCTTCCTCCTCGACCTCGTCTTCATCCTCTTCCTCCTCTTCTTCTGCTCGGATTGCTTTCTTTGATTTCTTTACAACAGCCTTCTTGGTCTTCTTCTGGGGTGCAACCTCCTCTTCTTCGTCATCTTCATTATCTACTTGTTTGCGAGGTTTCTGTTTGGAGCGGAAGATCTGAACGATACCAGAAATATGATTACACATCTGCTGAACCTCAGACTCCTTAAAGATGATGTCATCACTCTTTTTGGCCTTGCGTACAACAACAGGAGCCACATCCTCATCATCCTCAACGACCTTGACTGCCTTCTTCTTTTTCTTACTGAGAGTTTCGGCTTGGAGACCAGACTTAGGCATGCGCATCTTAGCGGCAGGCATTGTTAATTTTCTTTTTTAATAAAAGACTTTTTTGATTATCTCTTCTGTTAGTTGTTGTGAAAAAGAGACTGACTTTTAATAAAAAGGTGAAATAATACGCCCACTTTTTTTAAATTAATTATTAATTTTTAAAGATTCTTCTGAAAAAGTAGGATAAATGATTAAGAATTAATTCAAAAATCTACACCCAAAGAAATAGTATCAACTATTATTAGCTTAAATCTCTCAGAGTTTAATTCCAATTCCCCGAGGTAAAAATTAAGAGATGCGTAATTTCAAATATAGAATTTTTATAATACCAATGATAAAATAATATTTGATATTGTATAAATCAAAAAATGTCCGACGAAGAAAAAGAAGTTTCACAAGTCTTAGTAAAAGGCAGCCGTAAATTTAAAGAAAGTGTCCTCAAAATTGTTAATTCTGGGTCTCCTGTACCATGGATGATTACTGGTGTGGCGAGTGTAACTGCTCTTGGTCTTGGAATTGCTCTTTTCAAACAATGGCACTATGCTACAATCGGAAGAGACGTTACCAGACATATGACACACTATCTTCTTAAGACTGGTTCTGTTATTGATCATGGACTTGTGATGGGTGGAACAGTCCGTTCTCCTATGCCAGTTGGACGTGCCGTGATACTAAGTGTTTCAAATCTGATTGGACTTGTTCTCAAACACAAAGACAAGTTCGCAACAAAGTCGGAAGAATCATCAGAAACAGAGAAACCGATCAAAGCCGCAGCTGGTAGTAAGAAAGTATCTGACAATAAAAAAGCAGAAAATAAACCAAAAGCTTCTACCACTCCAAAAGCTGAAACAGAGACCCCTAAAGAAGAATCTAAACCAGCAGTGGTACCAACACCAGCGATGGGAGTAGATGCAATGGGACGTCCTCTCGGAGTTTGCCCACGTTTCCCTGAAGAACCAATTAGTTGTAGTAAAAAACCCGATGAAAGTTCAAGTCAAGCTTACCAATACTCCCCCCATATGCCATCGTCTTCCTAAAAAAATATTGGATACTCAATAACAAAAAAAAAGAAAAAAGTTTTTTCTTCATCATCTTTAAAATGTCTTCTTCTGAGTCTTGCCTTCCTTACAAAAGTTCCGCAGTAATTGCCGGAGTTTCCCTTTATGGACTTATTGGACTGATCACCATGGCATCTTCTGGATCTGATACCAGAAAGAACGCTGCTAAGAACGTTTCATTCATGCTTGGAGCTGCTGCTGTTCTTGGAGGAACTGCTTATGTTGCATGGACTTGCAAACCTATGAAAGCTTGGCTCACTCTCATCGGAGGAACTATAATCGGAATGCCTATCGTTTGGGGAACTACTTACTCCATGCTCAAGTAAACTTGGATAAGGTTTATATCAACACTCCCCTAGAAAAGCCTATGTGAATCCTTTTTTTTAAAAAAAAAGATAGAAATTTCCTTCAATTAATCAAATGCAATTTTCATTAGTTTTACTAAATCCATCCTCTTTTTATTAGCAGTAGCTCTTTCGTACAAGTTCAAACAATCTCTTTGTAGACACTTGATATCGTTTGATGAATAACCACGACATTTGTCACACTTTTCAGTTGTTAAAACCTCTTTTTCTTCAGTTTTTTCCATTTCTTTCTTTGATTTTTCATAAAAATCAACAACACATTTGGCTGATGGATCTTCGGAGTCGAAAACGAATGAATCATATGCTTTCGCCTCTTTTTTGAGTTTAGCCCACTGATTTTTACATGTTTTACACATACCTGCTCCATCTGGAATCATATTAACTTGACATGAAGGACATTTGGAAGTCATTTTTACCCAATTTTCGAGTCCTGTGTTCAACTTTCTTTGTTTTCTCTTTGGAATTTCACTGAGAGCTCCCTCTCCAAAGAATTCTGTCAAAGTTCTCTTCTGCATCCTTCCCATCACCGATTTTTTCTCAGAGTTCCAAGGTTTCTCCAATTCCCTCTTTTCAGTTGGATTGGCTGCCTTTTCATCTATTTCTCGGATTTTTTCTTCTAAGGTACGAAGTTGGTTGCTTAGATCTAGGTCAGGGAATACCCACATAAGAAGTCTAGTAAGAGCAGGTGCAATGTAATTATCCAAATAAAAACGATAATCAACTTGGATATCGTGAGTAATAGCCCATAGAGGATCTTCCAATCTTCCCAATACCTTATCCTTTTTCTTTAGATTTGGGTTTTCAGCAATGACATAAGGAATTCGCTCCCCAGGTGCAACAGGGTAGCTGGGATCTCTAGATTGCATTCTGTATGCAAGTTCAATATGAGCCGGAATGACCTTGTACTCTTCGGCTGGCTTGGTCATTGACTTGGATACTACTAATTCAGTGATCGGAACCTTTTCAGTCATGATGTCTATATTAACTTCTTTTATCATCTTTCTGATAGAATCAAGGTCTGCTCCAGAAGTAAGTTTATCCATTAGTTTTTCCATAGTTTTCTTGAGATAGGGACAGATATCCCTACGTGCCGATTCCAAGCCTTTAGCATCAATCTTTGGTTTTGTATCATTAGCTGACATAAACTTTAAACCACAATACCTCTTCTTATCAACAAGCAACAAATTTCTATAGACCTTTTCTGGTTCTATTTTCATTGGGGATCGAACTTGAGCTGTAATTCGATTGGCAAGACCCGCCATTAAAGCGAAAATTTCTTTCAACCCAAGATTTTGTTCTCGTTGATTCGGAAATAGAACAAATATACTATCTGTATCACCATAAACAACTTTTGCAAAGTATGGTGCAGCTTCTGCTGTTGCTTTTGCGATACCTATAGCTTCTCTTCCGTATGCAGTTACTGAGGTACTTAGCATTAATTCAACAATTTTACCAGTACCAGCACCGGTAAATCCATAGAAAGAATTACAAATGATTTTTAAAGATAGTTGTTTAGAGTTTAATCTACTCTCAACGTTTTTATTGGGTGCTGTTTTCATCGCTGCTCGGGTCATTGCTCTAGCAGCCAACCAATCATTTAACACTGATGGGATAAGTCCTCTTCTGACATCTTCTTTTACAAAACTGGCACCAACAGGAGAAGTTCTGTATATATTTGGATCTAGATGTGATGAATAACCATTTTTGATTATCGTTCCATAATCAATGTTGAAACAAATCATAATACTTGGATACAATGAAGCATAATCCAAAACGGCAATAAGTAAATTTTTGTACCATTTTCTCAAAGGCTGCAAAACATTGGCTCCATCAAATTTTTTCTTCTTTGCTGCTGGTTCTCCTTTACATTTTATGTTGTTCCTATTTTTTGATTCTATTGAATCTGGTGGTAGAGCTTCCATCATTTTTTTGTATTCATCTTCTTTCTCCTTTTCCTTTTTGATACTTGGAAACACCGCTGGCGTGTTTTCGAACTTTCCTTCGTAATTCCACCCAGGGGTGAGTGCCTTGATCCAAAGCGAAAGCCATAATTTCTCTTGTACACCACATCTGACTAGTTTTGATGGAACAATTCTAGGAGACTGAGCAAAAGATACGGTATCCGAAATCATATCAAACTTATCATGTGTACACAAAAGCCAAGTCAGGTTAACGTCTTGCATGCAATACTTTGCTAATCGCATTCGAGTTTTATCAGATGTTTCGAAAAGCGGTTTAATCATTTTATAGCCTACGTCTTCCTTTCCCATTCCTATATACTTATCACCAAGAGCTCCAAGTTTGTAACTACTTTCTGGACTCTTTGCCTTCATAAATACAAGAGTATCTAATTGAATTCTGCCGGGAGTCAAAGTTTTGAAGGTTTTTATAGTCAAAAAGGACCTCCTCTTTGTAACTTCTTGAGCAGGTTTCCATTCTTTGAAAGTCCTCTTACCCATAAACATCGAAGAACATCCTAAAGTATGAGATCTTTCAGTGATATACTTTATATCAAAATCAACTACATTGTGTCCAACTAAGAAATCTGGATCAAATTGAACATTCAATGCATTAAAGTATTCCAACATATCTTCTTCTTTTTCAAAGCATTTGTGGATGTCTTTTTTAGGATCTCCTATTGGTTTAAACGATTTTCCCAACTGTAAAGTTACATCACGAGTTTGTGATTTATCTTCTACTCCATCAACCAAATGTACACATCGACAACAAATTAGAATAATAGGATCCACACTTGAATTTGGGAGTCCCTTCTTTGAAAGACACTCAATATCCAAACACATTACCTTCATATTAGGAAGCTCATTATGGTTTTTATTTGCAGTTGGATCCTCGGTACCATCAATATCTTGATAATTCAAAGACAAAAGGTGTTCTGAATGATGAACTGTACCATCATCAGGGTCTTCTCTAGATTCTATTTGTAGAGTTTTGTTATGAACCTTGAACCATGTGAAACCGTAGATCTTTTTTTCAAGTTGAAGCTGAGAAATATAATCAATTTCACCAAAGACACTCACTGATATATTTTTACCTCTAGACTTGGAGTAAAATGTATTTTGATCATTAACTAACACTTTTGCGATCGCATTCATCAAACTTGGTGAAGCAAGGGTTAGTTGAATGAAATCAGTAGGAGCTGGTACATAAGGATATGCAATAAATCGTGTAACAACATCATATGCAAGAACGGGGTATTTAGAGGGATGATAGCTTGATTTGTTTAAAGTTTTTTTACTACTTTTACATGCAGCCTCAAAGGATGTATCTCTGACAAATTTAAGCAGCTCTCTTATTAATGCATCATCAAGATTTTCAGAAAGTTTTAATAGAATCTTAGGATAAAACCCATATACATTGACACATACCGAAGCTGAAGTTGTTTTTTCTCTACCATATATCTTAATAAGTGGAACTGTTGTACGTCTATCATCTAAGGAAACAGTACTATCAATATTTCTTTTATATCGATAAGGAGAAATCAGTTGTTCAGAACTATTCATCTTCTCTGCTGAATCAACTTCATCCATCCAATCATAAATCTGAGAGAGATCGTATTCTTGATCCAATTCTCTTTTTCTTGGAGCCATAACCATCTCCATATCCATCATCATCATATCGAAGCCATCCCCACCTTGAAGAACATTTTCATCTTTTTGAAAAGTGTCAGGATGTGTACCAAACCCTTTTTCACACCAGAAATTTGTTGATTCAAGAGTTTTTTCGCCTGTTTTAATCTTTTTAGTAGATGGAGTCCCATTAAAACTGTCAATTAACTCACCAGAAGCTGCTATATCTCTAAATTCGTCATGCAACCCTTCATCATCATCGTCCTCTAGAACAAAGTCTTCTCCTAAATACTCTTCTTGTCCTTCATCGTTCGGTTCTTCATCAAAAAATTCTTCATTGACCCTAGGAGAACCCCTTTTCATGATGTGTATATTTGTTTTTTATCTGATTTCAAGAAAATGAGTGAATTATTTTTAAAGAAAATTAAAATTAGATATCTTAAAAAAGACAAGAAAGCTCACCACAAAAAAGACCAAAAAATGGAAGAGGTACAGGTGTTTAGGGAAAAACTTCAAGTTTACATCAACAATGGTGAAAATGAACAAGCTTCAAAGTTATTGGAAGATCGGATAAAAAACTTCTCATATAACCGTGATGTTTTATTAACTCTTGCTGGTGTATATTTCAACCTCTCAAAGTTCGATCAGGCACTCGATGTAGTGAATCGAATTCTGGTAGTCAACCCAGAAGACTCTGTTGCCTTACAGATGACAGGAGTTTTGATGGGTGTAATTGGAACAAAGAAAGAAGACCTTGATTTAATAACCAGATCTCTGTTGTATAACGATGAAAACTATGATTCGTGGTTAAATAAAGCGATATTCGAGTTCAAGAAAGAGGATTACTTGAGCGCTGCTAAATCTGCTGAAAAGGCAGCATCCATAGATCCAAAGGCACTTGAACCGTTTTATATTCTAGGTGAGGCATCTGTTAAACTCAATCGTTTTAACTTTGCTCTTCAAGCTTTTTTGAAAGTTTTAGAAATAAACCCAAAGCACATGAACTCATTGGTTTATTTGTTGACGATCTATGAGAGAACCGGAGATGTTGCAAATACTAAAAAAATAATGAAAAATATTCTGAGCATTGAAGGAGTTCCCTTACCCATTGCAGCAGTAAATAGGTTGGGAGAAGATTTGCTCTTCAAAGGTAATTATCAAGGATCAAGAGTTGTTATGGACAAGTATAAAAAAACTTGCGATGTGTTGTGGAGGAATTCCTTGTTCTTTTTGCAGTATCATCCAAATGTCAAAGGACCAGAGCTTTTAAGCGAACATTTAGAATGGGCAAAAGATTATATGGAGAAAATAAATGAAAATAAACAGTTAAGCAAACTCAAGTATCCGTATCCTACAAAGAAAGAACATTTGAAACCTGTTGAACGTCGTCTTTATGGTGTCATCAGCAGTGATATTCGAGTCCATTCAGTAGCCTTTTTCGCAAGAAGCCTTGTTAAATCACTACCAAATGTCACTATTTATTGCACTAGTAATAGAACAGATTATATCACAGATGAGTTCAAGAGCATGAAAAATGTTAAATGGGAGGATTGCTTTAACAAAAGTCCCTTAGAACTTACCGATCTTATCCGTTCTCAAGGAATAGATGTTCTTTTCGATCTTAATGGTCATACAGGAGACAATCGCTTGGATGTTTTTGCCCTTAAAGCAGCCCCTATTCAAGTTAGTTACATTGGTTATCCTTGTACTACAGGTCTCAAAACAATAGATTACAGGATAGTTGATGAATTGACGGATTTGAAAGTCAATGAAATTGTTGATTATCAAGATTTCTGCAGTGAAAAACTAATAAAGCTTCAGAGATGCTTCCTTTGTTTTAGTCCCCTTGAATTCTGTAGATCAGATTCTTTTCTAAATTCTATGGATAAAACAAGAGAAGAATTGAAGAAAAAAAGAGGAAACACAATTCATATTGCTTGTTTTAACAACGTTCGCAAGATCTCTGATGATGATTTGATGCTTTGGAAGGCTATTCTTAAATCACATAGGAATGCAAAGATATTCCTAAAAGATAAGCTCTTTGGTACTCCAGAGGGAAGAGAATTTTTCTTAGAAAGATGCAAAAAGATGGAAATCGACCTGGATCAACTTGTTCTGAGTTATATTTTGTCTGATCCTTCCGAACATTTGCTTCAGTATAACAATATGGACTTTGCTATCGATCCTATACATTATAATGGAACTACAACTACATGCGAAGCTATGATAATGGGTGTTCCTATGGTTGTTCATAATAACCCTTTATTGAGCCTCAAACACGCGAGTAATGTTGGAGCTTCACTTCTTCATGCAACATCAACCTTTGATACTCCAATGCCCATAGAAGATGAAAGATACTCAGTAGCACAGAAATTGAAACATAATTGTTGTCATTCTCAATGGTATTTTATTGAGAGATGCTGCCAACTGATCGAAAACCCATCAGAACTCAAACAAATTAGTGGTAAGATTCTTTCTGATACGGTTGCTTCCTCAACACTATGTGACGAAAAAGATTTCTTTACCCACTTTTCAAAAGCTATTTCCCAACTCTAAAAGTTACCACTTTTTTCAAAAAAAGCATATCTTTTTTACACAAAAAATCTTTCGGTTACGTTTTTCGTGCAATAATTTTTTTTCTGGAACCTCACCCATCAGAAAACGACTGAGAAACGAGAAAAAAAGGAAAGACAGTCTGCTGTATTCGAAAAAAAATGGGAGAAGACGTAGAAATGCCAACTGTACAGTCTGAAGAGTCTGAATATGAACCAACTCCTTCTTATTCTTCTCCTTCTCTAGATTCTGATTCCGATTCCGATTCTGAAACTAAGGTTGCAGACTATGAAACTCTTTTGAGACTCTACAACCTCAAACACAAGTCAACGGCATCATTACCTATCACCACTTTTACTCCACCCGCTTCTTCGCTTGATACTTTACATAATTCTTCAATGTCAATTGTGATTCCTTCAACTCCACCTCCCATCGGTTATTCTACACCAACTCCTATTCAGCAGAGTGTAAAGCAGAGTGTACCTCCTATTATTTCGTCCTCAATTGCCCCAGTTATTTCTAAAACTTCTTTTGGTATCAAGATGCCTGTCATTTTGTCTAAAAAGCCTCTTAATATGTCAACTGATGTCAACCTTACTTCAGGGACTGTATCAACTGTCTCTTTGATTTCCCGCCAGAAACCTTCTCCCATTGGAGAGCTGCCGATTATATCTTTCTTGTGCCAAAATACCCATGACATTCAAAAGACTCAACCAGATTATGTAAGTTGTTTGGAACTTCTTATTAATTTAGACAACGAGAGGCGCCGTCTTCAGTTTATCAAAAACAAGGAAAAAACTAGTCAAAAAATCATAGAACAGCTTTACAGTGACGTTTGTTTAAGACTTCATCAAGTTGTAATTGAATATAACCCACTTTTATCTACCTTCGGAGACGCCGTCGTCTACAAGGAGATATTAAACTCTTCAAAAGAGATCCTTTTACAAAAAACATACTAAAATAATAATCTCTTTTTTTTTCTTTTCAATTTAGAGAACTTTCTTCTCTAGTTCAGATGGGGGAAAGTTAGTCTGTGAATATTCGTCTGGTTCACTTTTTGGTGAATCAAGTACTTGTTGTTGTTCTTCTCTCTTAGGTCTAAGAAAGATAAGAGAAAAGATAGGAATCCAAATCCAAATACCTATAAGAGTCCAAAACATCAGAGTATCATATCTTACCATAGGGTCTTTACATAAGAGAGTCTCCATGATTTAAGAAATGTTCAATTTTTTTACTTACGTGGCTACTTATCACTGTTTGCGCTCCTTTAGTAAAATAATTAATCTTTTCTTATAATTAAAAAACTCTTTTACAAATAAAAGAAAGATATTCAAATGGATTCTAACCGAGTCTCAAATGAAGAAGAATGTTCCAAATCCGAAAAAAAGGAGATCTCAATGTCATTCAATTTGACTATTCCTTCTAATAACACATACTATCGAAATTTTCGGGGACATATGTGTCTATCTCCTCAAGGTAGAGCCTTTAAGGTAGAAATGGCAGAATTACTAAAAAACAAATGTCCGAAAATATTAGGCCCGGTTAAAATTGACCTTATATTCAGGTGGCGTGATCTTCGAGATAGAGATATCGACAATTATTATAAAGCAACCTTAGATGCTCTCAAAAACAAACTATTTGAAGACGATTGTCAGATCTATGATTTGCGTGGCCGGAAGGTATGTGGTAACAAAAAGCTTAAGAATGGGTTTGAGTTACTTGTTACGCCATATGATCCTACAAAGGATATGATAGTTTTTCCTCCTTCAGCTTACTTGAATGAAACTGGCGATATTGTAGACGATGAGTGTGAGTCAAAAGAACCAAAGAAAAGAAGACGAAAGTTGAGTTTAAAAACAAAAGAGAAAGACTCTGATAAAAAACAGAAAGATGAGCTCGTTGAAAAACCTAAAGAGAAGAAAAAGATAACACAACCAACTATCAATGAACCTGAAACAATAATCCCAACCACCAAAACCTTGGAAGCCCTTTGGAAAAGTCTCGAAGATTTCAATGCATAAAATAAATTATTTTCAAGAAAAAAATTGTTATTTCTTTTATTGATGAAGTAGATCAACTTCTGATGCTTCTAGTTGGGCAACAGCGCTTGTTCTTTCATTAATAAAATCGTTTAAACTATGTGTAGCTTTATGAATAGAATAGATAAACCATAGCTCTCTGGTCTTGATAGTGTCTTTCTCTCCATCTTTAGCACGGCAAGGACCATAATGCATCACATAAAAATCTTTTTCTTGAACAGGGTTCCAGACCAAGAAAGAGGCTTTGGAAGGACATTCCCAATTTGCAAATTCATCTTTTGTAGACATCTCAGGGGGTTCGAAAACAAATTGTGTGAATTCTTCCGTTGAGTCTAGGTTTCTTCCCAGATGGTTCATCATCATAATTGTGCTTAACATATCAACAACGTTGTCTTCGTTTGGAGAATAACATACAATACCAACATCTGGGATTATAATATCACTCTTTAGAGAAGAAGTAGAAGAAACTTTAAGAACCTTGTCAAGAATGCCATCTTCTTCATCAGTTTTGCTTGAGGCAGGATCTTTAAATTTGAAAATTGTTCCAAAATAAAGGGGGACTGAAGTGTCAACAGATTTGAAAGTAGATGGAGGAGGGGATACCATGGAAGGAGAAGCAGCTGGTGATTTGAATAGGGGTGAACTAATTAAAGGGGAATTCTTAAACTGTGATTTTGCTGGGGAGTTTAAATCTGTTTCGGAAAGCTGGTCTACAAGTTTAAAGCTTTTGGTTGCATTTAAAACAGAAAGATCATCATTAAAAGTTGTACCTTTAGTGACTTGGATACTAAGTTGTTGTGTTGGTCTAGGATCCACCTTATGTTTGTCGTCAGGGGGGACATAACGAACGAAGTCTTCCATCTTGTAACAGCGAGCAGGTGTTGGAGGAGAATCAGATTGCATAATTTTTTCTTTGTTTGGTGTTATTTAAGTTTTGAAAATTATTATTTAAAACAAAAATTCTTCACAATTTTTCAAAAAAACTTAGATAGGTTAAAACAATGGAAGATGCTAACGCTGAAAATAAATCTATTGACAATTTTGTGCCTCAATTTTCGATGATTATTGATTTTGAAGCTCTAGTATTAGGACGAAATTCGATAGTTTTGGAAGAAGTTGGTTTAGTCATAATTAATAATTCGACAAAAGAG
>JACCED010200301.1_pt1 | contig 23353 bp, 17 predicted proteins | sample 7455021 | NCBI WGS metagenome assembly JACCED01 (sample SAMN15323456, study PRJNA562643) | freshwater metagenome | isolation source: river surface water | place: USA:Blue River Watershed | collected 2017-08-19
CGATTTGCCTGAGCTAACTTTACAGCTTGATTAATATGAAACCGCAAACCCTCAGGTGGAACCATCCCCAGAACAAGTTCGCCAGCATGCAACGATAACTTCACATTAGGAAATTGGTTTCGCAAGAAAGCGATCATATGCATATGTAAGGTGTAATCTTTCATTGCAATATGGTGATTTTCAGGGCCAACCATATTGACACCAACAATCTTATTGCTTTGCTCAGCCGCCGCAAATGAGGTATATAAGCGACTGAATACAATCTCTGGTGAACTATTGCGTGAGGTGTAAGCTAAAAACCTCATTTTAAAAGTGTCATCGTCGATATTTTGTGAGGCTCCCTCAATAAGGTTTACATATTCCGCAATCTTGCTTTTACTCTCAGGATGATTTTTTAAGATTTGGAATGTCTGCGCGATGGCAGTGCGAATTTCAGAATCAGATGAATCTGGTTTCAACGATTTAAAAATTGAAGCAACCTCCGGACTAACTATGGAGGGACTACTTTTAAGCATCGTTTCGATATAACTAACATTTTCTTGCTTGGCTCTCTCCTTTAAAAGTTGCAATCCTGATTTATATCCATAAGGGGAGACATTTTCAAAATATCTAAAAGTATCAAAAAAATGCTTATCTGGAGGAGTTTGATCATGAAAATGATTTGAATAATCTTTTGAAGACCATTCCATCAATAAATTACGATAAAACAAATTATCTTTAAGAACATCGTCGACACTTAGGCAGATAGCTCTCTGCTCATTGGTAAGCAGACTGGGATTGGTGTCAACACGATATTTTTGTGCTTTTAGAGCTGGGTCAGATGATTTGAATATACAAAATTCATTCTCTTTGATCAGTTCTAGATAATTCTCAACATAAATTGAGCCCGAAAAATGATGATGAAGATCGCCGCCTTTTGGCAAAACATTTGCAAATAATGTTAACCCAGCAATATCGGGAGTGGGGCCAGATAAAAACTTAGCATATAGTTTTTTTGTAGAGATAAAATTATTGTGTACTGATGCATTGACAACCTCAGTAGCTCCACAGATCGAAAAAGCGAATAAAAAAAAGAGGGGTATGATTTTTTTCATCTGCGCTATGACTAAATCAATTAACGTTAGGTATATTTAAACAATCCATCTACAACTGCACCAGGATGTAGCGTATAGTTTTAATTCTTAACATATTCCATTATGCTAGTAGAGATAGCACCACAACCCTAGTAAAAACCCTTAGACATTTCATCCATGAATAAAAAGATTCTTCATATTGGATTTTTTATTGTTTTTACTGTTTTTAACATTAGCAATTCTCTTTCTCAAACAACTTCAAACGGAAATGTCATTGTCTCATCCCCTGCCCCAACTAAAGAGAATAATGTATCAACGCCCGTTGCAATCAAAGACGCTGTAATTGAGAACAAATTGTTTGATAAGCCATTATTTGAGGGTAAGGCTGGCATTTCCTTATTTACAGAAGATGTTGTTAGCGGGAAAAATGCCTACACTCCAGCAAACACTTATGCTAAAGGTTACATACTTGGTAACCTTTATTTCATGCCCGATTTATATCTTTCTGCGAACATGCGGCTCCAGTCCTCAAAGGGAAGTAGCGCATCTGGTAGTTATTATTTTGACGATGGATCAGCATTTTGGGCTGAGCTAGCAATTCGATACGATGCAGATAATTATTCTTTAGTAGCTGGTCATGCTAGCGTTAATTACTCCTTGACCAGAAATTATGCAGCTGGATTATGGGGTAAATCCTACGCTAAAAAAGAGTATGGGGTTGATGGCATGATGGTTTTAGGTGGCTCATACAAGTTCGATACCAAAAAATTTGGAAATCATTCATTGTCAGGCACAGTATTTATGGTTGACACCACCGGTTTATCTGATACTTATGGCACATCCAAAGACCCCACCCCGCTAAGTATTGGAGGCCCTGCAAACACAGGTAAATTTAATAACTATGCTATCGCGTTAGATGGATTAAATATTGCAGCAATTCCAAAATTTCGCTATCAAATTGCAGCCGTGAAACTTACCACCGAAAGTCTCTATAACACTGCAACGAATACTCAAGTATCAACTCAGTATCTTGCCAATGAACAAAGATACTTGGTTGCAGGGATGTTTAATAAATTAGACATCGGTAAGGGGATTAAACTAACACCTCTCGTCGAATATAACCGTACAGTCAATTCTGACGGAATTGCTGGTTTTAATAAAAGCTACTATGTAGGCTCTTTACTATTTGGCTATAAACAATGGAGTCTGGGAATTTCTGGGTCTCTATGGGATGCTGATTGGTCAAATTTGTCAAGTCAGACTAGGAGAATTCTTCCTGCGAGCGCTTACACATCTGATCGCTGGAATCAGGAGCAAGTTGCTATTGGCTACATCTTTAAAAATGGAATAAAAGCAACTATTGCATACAAAAAAGAGAACCAGATTATTGGAACAACATCTCAAGCTTTGGGCATGGAATTAAAATACGATCTACCATTTGCCTTCTAAGAAATTTTGTTATGAAAATTAAACGCCTATTAATTATCCTTGGAACTCTTTACTGCATTGGAAATGTTAATGCGCAAGTATTCATGGACGTTAACACCCCATCTGCATATCTCGTAATGACTACAGAGCAGCAAAAGATTTATATGGAACGTTATCTTGCAGCTAATCCAGAGATTGTCAAACAATGTCAACCTGGATGGAGCCTAGATAAATCAAATGATTACTTTATTAAATGGGTGACAGATAATCCACAGTTCCTAAGAAGAAATTTAACCTCTGCTTTCAGTGCGGCACTTTTTAGTTCATGCAAATTAACAAAGTAGACTTATCTAATTCAACGCAATCAAAATTTTTTAATAAAGAAATCCGGTTTCAAACATTATCCTTGCCTGGTTAATAGCGGTGCCAGACATACCAAAAGCCTGTCCTTGTGTAGCATTTATTGTTTGAACATATGAGAACTCACCACGAACAAAAAATTGCTGATATTGATAGGTCGGTGTAACCGTTACAGACCACGCAGCACTACCCGGGCCATAGAGAAGATTGGGCGAATTTAAATTTCCCTTACCACTCGAGGAGATGTATTCAAATCTTGTGGGGAAAGTAATACTCTTTGCAAAGTCCTTAAATAACCGATAGTTTGTCAAAATTGCCGCACCAGAAGTTTGTGCACTAGTTAAAATTCCTAAAGATGGATTTGCTGGAATATATGTGTACTGCAGATACGGGGCAATACTCCAATTATGTGATGTATAGGTATAAATTACATTAAATATTTGTGAATTATTTTGTAATATTGGAGTATTAAAAGAGTTTGTTGAGTTAGATTTGATTGCACCAGTCCAAACTACTCCTGCACTATTTTGATGATCCAACTGATAATTCAGCGAAGCTCCCATCCAGCTTAACTGATTTGAATAAAATCCATCATTTAAAGTGATAGCGCTAGATAGCGCATTCTCTTTATATGAGACTTGGAATCCTTTGCTTACATTACTTGTTTGATTCCATAATAACCCCCTGTCAATATTGATATTTTGAAAACTAAAGGTATTTTCATAACCGCCAAATGAATTGATTTTCCCAGCCGTGAAAACCCAATTTTGAGATGGGGCAATTGATAGTGATGCTAGAGGAATCAGACCAAAACTATCTTTTGTCTGTATCGCAGCTCTCTGATAGCTTGTTCCCAATGAAGGAGTTGAGTAATAACCACTCTGGATATAAAACTGTAAAAAACCAGAATCTTTCCTAAGAATTATCTGTGCGTTAGATATATCAACTAACGAGTTATAGTCACCGTTTGTTGGATTAGTTTGAGCCATACCAATCCCAGATATAACGGTACGAAAATCAATTGATCCAAATTGAGGGACATCAAACTGTATGGGTAGCTGCCTTTCCTGTAAACTATTATCCAAAAGTTCTTTAGATGAATTACTAACTTCAACTTGTGCAAAAGACTCGAATGAAATAAAAAACAATAGGCCAATTAGGGAAAAAATTCGCATGGCATCAATCGTTTATTAATAAGGCAAGAGTAAACGTAATTTATTAAAACAACCCAAAATTTCTAACAAGATACATACTTATCAAGGTGTTGAAGTAGCATTGGGACTTTGATTAAATGAATAATAAGATATATTCATCTCACAACTACTGCTGGCGATGCAGGAATAGCACCGGGTATCTTTGAAACAGTTACCAGAGTTGACATAAATTCCATTACATCTTTTGAATATGAGTCATCATCATCTGAGATAGCATAAGTAATACCTTTATAGGTAACTACAACAGCTGGACTCGAAATATTTTGATTTCGATAAACCTTAAATAATGGAAGCGGCTCCTTATAGCGCTCATTGTAGTTATCAAAAACAGATTTTGATGGCTTAATCATCACTGTTTTTGAGCCATCACCTTGATATTGAGCATTAAGAACGGCTCCCAAAAAATCAAATACGTTTGCCGGAGATCTAATTCCAATTACAAGTTCTAGATTTTTAGCATCTGGGTAAGCAGAGACAAAAGTTTTAATTATATTTCCGAAGCCGGCATCAGATTTCGGATAACGTGCCGAATCTTTACAGTACGAATCTGGACTCATCATATTTCCAAGCAATTCCTGTGCTCGATACTTGTTCACGCAAACTCTTTGAGTCGTAACATTTTGCATTAATTGATACTTGTTATCGCTAGATCCAACCTTATCCAAAGTTAAAATTCCTTTAGCTAAATTTTCAACCGTAGCCGATCCCCAGGAATCAATTGAACGAGTTAAGATATTTTTATTTAAGATAGGTCCTACCGGAATTTTAGAATTGATATTCTCAACAGTTAAACCAGATTCAATGAGTAAATAAAGAAGATTTTGAAATTCAATATAGTTTGGATCTAAAGGATCGTTATTAAAACGATGCACAACAGTATTACGATTGCGTAATTCAACACTCTCAATTAACAAAGTGTAAGACACTATTCTTGGCAGCAATCTTTCAGTCCCCTTCATTCCCAAAACACTTATGGGAATCTCTTTTAAGAAAGATTGTAAAAATTGAGCATTGTCTAATGAAGCCTGAGTAAAAGTAAAACTGTTATTGACTGCAAGTCCAATGGTTGCTGTTGTAGAAGTGGCTGGAGTTACGCTAGTAGGAATTCCAGCCTGATAACTTGTTACCCCAGCATTAGCAAGAACATTACCAGTGCCAATCACAGATGGGATATCTAAAAAACTCATTGGCATATTTTTTGAAGATCGAACAATATTCAAAAGAATATTGTCATTGGTGTAGCTTTCAATGACCTCTCTATAGGCAGAGGACATATTACTAAAACTTGTGGAGTTAATTGATGTGCAACCCCCTGATAGACAAGCTAAGCTGACTAAGGCAATAAATCTTATTTTCATTTTCAAAATGAACCGTAAATAAAAGCTGTATCACAAATGCGATAGAACATACTGTAGGTAATTATTATGACAATAATACCTGTCATATATCCCATAGAAGCATCCATAGATTTATTTTTAATATTTTCGTGTATCTAATGGTGTTTCATAAAATATTATTAAAGCTTTGAAGGATATTGCTTCTTCCAGAATGCAGAACAACTATGCTGACTATCTGAGCTATAGGGTTTTACATTATTAGGCTCCAACAGTAGGACACTGTCTCCACCAAAAGCTACTGTTGCTCCTGTATATTCAGACCATTGAGGTAAATCAGATCTATTTGGTGAACCAGTATGAGCAAAAGTGGACCAGTAGGCAACCATTTGGTTTGCCAATACCTGAGAAGCTGGAGGCAATTCAGGTCCGTCAATCTTTGAAGTAAATGATAAATTGGGAAATAAATAATTTAACTCAGACGAATGTACGGGGCCCATACGAAACGGTGGACAAGGGGTTCCAATACTTACATTACAAACCGGTGCATTAGCATCAGCAAATTCAAATTGATAAATAGGATTACTTCTAGTTTTAGTGCGTAAGATAGTATCTGATGAATGTAAAAATAGACAATTGTTAATGCCTAATTGGGGGTTATAGTCTGACAGCACTTCGCCATATGTTTGTGCAACCTCATTGCTGTCGGAACTTAGTAATTTTGGATATTGTTTTAGTATTGCTTCAATACCACCTGCTGGTGCTGGATTTACATAAAAACTACCAAGCCACTTTTTGATAGTTAAAGCATTGATAGGAGGTCCAGGCTCTTTGGTTTTCTGACTATCCTGCCAAAAATAACCAACATACAAAACTAACTCACTTTTAGTACCACCCATAATCATAGGAACATTAACAAGCTTATCCAATGCTGCCGCCTCCTTAAAAGAAAGAGGCGCTGTATTTCCTCCGACAACCGGTGAAATTGCTGTTACATCCATTGCATTCGCAGTAGTATAAATTTCCTGCTGCGCCATGATTTCTTTAGTGGATTGGCGACGCATACATGCCAAAATATCTGCATTATTTCGGTACTGAGAATCCGGACACAAGGCAGCCTGAATAAAAGCAGCCACTTTTGTCTCACCCTGAGATACGGTGGGAAGTGCTTGTAAACATCCACCACTTTGTGTAATTGCTTTATGAAAAAGACTTTTCACCTTTATTTCACTCTGTGATACCACTTGCTCTGGTGATGCGAGGTGCATACATACTGAACCGGCTCCCGCAGACTCACCAGCAATAGTTACATTATTTTTATCACCACCAAAAGCGGTAATATTATCTTGAACCCATTTCATGGCAAGCCGTTGATCCTCTAATCCATAATTACCGTTATAGCCATTTAAGGCAAAGGCTTTGTGAGGGGCAAAACCCAATGATCCAAGACGATAATTGGAAGAAACAACTACCATACGTCCATCATGAGCTAATTTATCAAGTCGGTATAAATTGGAAGAGCCCCCTACAAATGCACCACCATGTATCCAAAAGAATACGGGCAACTTTTCTCCCGGCTTCATATCAAAAGGAGTTGTTACATTGATGCTAAGACAATCTTCGTTAGAAGATGCTTCAGGAGATCCGGCCCTTGGATTTTGGGGGCAAGGTGTTCCAAACTCATAAGCCTTGAATACTCCACTACCGAGAGAAGCAACAGGTTGTGGAAGCGCCCAGCGAAGATCACCCGTAGGCGGCAGAGCATAAGGAATTCCACGGTACTCGTTAACTCTGTAAGATGATACCTCCGTTGGAGACGTCTTAGACGTTGATGGAATATTGTAAGTACGCACAATCCCTTGGACGCTACCAACTGAGGTTTGAACTATTGGTGTTATTTTTGGTGAACTACTTTTATTACAAGATGTTAACAATACCAAAGGGAAGACCAGCAATAGAATTTTTATAATTATTGGATTTCGCATATTAAATACCTTTTCGGATATTAAACATCTAAACCGCTGTCAATTTAGGTAATCAATTAAAGAGCGTTTTTCTATAAATGTAATTTTCAATTTTTTATATAAGTAAATTTAAAAACTAATATGTTATTTTGAGGGGCTTTTGGCAATAAGCGGAGCAGCAACATCTTTTACACCAACAAGCGAAAGTATGGTTGTGAGCGCAATCTGAGCACCCTTATATGCATCTTTAGGATCCATTGCCTCACTTAAGGCATGAAATCCAGCATGACGCCCTCCGGGTGGTATAACAATTGCGGGTATGCCCAGAGAAATTGGGACTCCAGCATTTGTACTTGCCCCAATTAACATTAACTCTTTGGACTGATTTGCGCGGATAGCGCCAAGAAAGGATTGGACAATAACTGAATCGGCCGGGGTATATCCGCCAGCCCTTTCACCAATCAACTGAACAGAGGCTTTAAGACTATTCACACCCCAGCGCTTATTTTCATCAATAACAGATTGATTTACTATATCTAATATCTTTTTTGTTATCGCTTTTAACTCTTTTGTTCCATCAGAACGGATGTCAATTTGCATCGTTGCATCTGGAGAGATTGTATTCACGGAAGTGCCACCTTTAACTATCCCGATGTTGTACACAGTTCGTGGAAACTTAGGTGGCTGAATCAAATTAATTTTTGCAATAGCCGTACCCATTGCATGAATGGCGCTTGGAACCTGTCCGAACGCAGTATAACTATGCCCCCCAGGACCTTTATATGTAATCTCGTAGCGATTCGATGCGGTACTAATAATGGAAGCCGCACCTAAAGGTAAAGGCTCAAATATTAGCGCTGCATCAATATTTTTATTTTCTTGAAAAAAGGCTTTAACCCCACGTAGATTACCCAAGCCCTCTTCCCCAACTGAGCCAAGAAATACGATATTGCCTATTGTTTCAACTTTACTTTTATTAAGCGCTCTAATAATCGATAAGATTGTGGCCATCGCAAAACTATTATCAGTAAGCCCTGGCCCAAAATAAACCCCATTAATCTCTTTAACTTTAATGTCCGTTTCTAAGGGAAAAACAGTATCTATGTGCGCATCCACAACTATAGTGGGCCCAGCTCCAGATCCCTTACGAGTAGCATACACATTACCTTCATTATCAATTTTTACATCCGACATGCCTTCATGCTTCAGCATCTCAAAGAAAGCATTAGCCTTATTTTTCTCAGTAAATGGTGGCGCCGGGATTTCAGATAATTGAATAGCTTGTTTGAGGGTTTGAGATTCGTCCTCTTTTAAAAAATTCATAGCCTTGACCACATCTGACGAAGCCATTATCTTACCGATTGCCTGGGTAACATTTGAGTTCAGTTTTGGCCATGGTGCAACCGGGGTAACCCAACTCGGAATTGCAAATTGATCTTTTTTTTCTGAACTTATACCCTGACTGAGCCTACCTTCATCCAAGTGGGCGTAAGCATAGCGAAAAAACAAACTACAAAATACCAAAAAAAATGCACAATAAGTTTTTCGCTCAGTCAATAAATCTTTAGCCATCACAATCACAGGACTATTTCCTACACTAGAATGCATCAATAATAATATTGATGCTCAAATTAAAATGTCAAAACTAATTCTTAGTTATCCTAATTTTTTACTTCAAATTACTTTTGAGGGATTTACCGGCAACGTAACATTCCATTCTAATAAACGCACCTATTAATATAAAATTTTAATTATCATTTGTACATTTCTAATGCTTTGCTTCGTCGCTTCCACCTAACCATTTAGGGTACTGTAGATTAAATTGGTAAACCGCAACCCGCATTAAAAAGACTAATACAATCGAAACAAGAATGCAGACTACCACTGGTATTGGGCTATATTCATATTGTTTAGAAACATAGAGCCCTGCTATCATTACTAATGCACCTATAACAGCAGGCTCTTCATAAATAGTTTTCTTGAAGGCGCTGGGCTCTTGATTAGTGACAATATCTCTTAGAACACCACCACCAGAGCAACTCAAAGCAGCAAAAAAGGGTGCCCAAAACCAAGGGAGGCCAGATGAAAGTCCAATAACTGCGCCAGTTATGGCAAGGACGGAAAATCCAACAACATCGGCATATTTTTTGGTACTCTTAAAGCCATTTGATTGATGAAAATTTGGATAGAGTGTGGTAACGAGGGTAGCCAAGATTACTAAAAAAAGAATGCCTAATGGATAAGTGACATCCTTCACGTAATAAAAAGGAATCCTATCTCCTTGGATTATTAAATCTCTAAGAGTGCCGCCCCCGAGGCCTGATAGCAAACCAAGAAAAAGTCGACCATAGATATCATAAGAACGACTGATTGCTTCTAGGATTCCAGATAAAGCAAAAGTAAACACCCCAAAATAGAGTAATAATTTATAGTAATGATTCTCGGTTACAAGCTTCATATAGTAAGCGGTTGCATTAGTTGTAAACGACTCACTGAAACTATTTGAGTCTAGCTGGTCCCAAATTTTATGCGTCCAGATAAAATGATCAACTTCAGCTTGCTGATTAAAGCGCTGCAAATCCAATAAACCAAACTTTTTTTGATCTTTAGGTATTAGCTGTAGTACCTGTTCTAACATGTAATGCTGATCTGATCTTGACAGCTTTGGATTTTGTTGAAGAACTGCCTCTACTGCTAATTCAGGGCTTTGGCGCGCCTCAGACCAACCCTGACGCAAAGCTAACAAAAACTGAACAAGAGTTTTTTGAAATTCAGGAGAGTTCAACCGATCTTTTAGGACATAGATTCCATCTTCAAAATTAGGTATACCTACTTGATCTGGTGAAAATTCAATAATGTTATTAGTGATGGAGTCTTTTTTAATGATGCTTAAATAACTTCCATATGAGGTAGTAGTTATACAGTCTTGCTTACTGTTCTTGTTCAAGAAGTCTGTGTCAATTCCAGTAACCAGTATTGGTTTATCCTTCAAGATCCCATTTTTATTCAGTAAGTTCTGAATAAATTGTTGATCACCAATACCCTCAACTCCAATAGTCTTATTTTTGAGGTCGGAAGCTTTGTAGATTCCACGATCAATTTTGCAAATTAGTCTTAAGGAGGACTTATCAAAAATTTGCGCTACATTTACAATACGCTTATCTTGTAAATTTAGGGATTGGGCATTAGCCATCCAAGAAACTGCAATATCAACTTTATTTTCTTGGAGTTGCCTGATAGGATTGATAGACGAATTCCCAATAATTAACTCTACATTAAGTCCATAATTTTCAAAAAAATTTCGTGTTTGCGCCAAATAAAACCCTGCGAATTGGACCTGAGGCGGACCCATTAACTGAACTTTGAGCGTTGTTACGGGAGTAGCATTTTGAGCAAACGCTGTGGATGAAAGCAGCAAAAGAGTGATCCACTTTAGAAGATATTTTAGGAAATTTTTCATGACTTAGTTTTTGAGGATTTGATGCTAAAAATGTTGAGATTTACCTTTGTAGATCAATATATTTCATCGATAGTAGGTTCAAGATTCAAGTAGAACTATTTCGTAAATCCATACTGTGTATAGTCTTGATAATAACCTGTGGATTTGCTCTAGTATCTCCCTTGTAAGGTAGATCTAGAATCATCACATTGACATAAATCAATGAGAGCATCACAATCTGCACACTGAGTGCGATTGCTCTGAGAGGGGTAGTTTTGGAAAGCCTCAAGGAGGCGATGATGAGAACTCCAAACAGAAGTGCAAAGCTTATATTCCAAAATAGTGGTGGTAAGCTATTCTTTGAAGCAAGAATTCTAGTTTCTCTTGATAGTGCAATTTCATCTGCTTTGGTTGTTATAGCAGAAAATAGCATGACACTTTTAAGATCAGTAGGCCTCAGCTTATGTACATCATTCAGTAGTACATTTAAGTGCTCCCTTGTTTTTGGGCTGCCAGCACCTTTAGCAAGAAGTGGCCACTCATCATCAATAATAGATTGGGTATATTTTTTGAGATCTTGGCGCATTTTTTTGGATTCAGGAGATCCTTCTATATATAAAAGCCTATCTAGACTCTCAATTCTGCTTGCCTCAACCACAAGATTATTATCAATTGTGTCGGAAGTGCCCATAACCAATACTAAAGTGAAACCTAAAATGACAAAGGTTGCAGATAGTGAATTTTGAGTGGCGGTATCTAGAACGTCAGCGTCATAATCGTCTGGATTTTTGGTGATATTGAAATACCTAAAGAAGAGTGACAATAGCGCTAAGATTATTAGCGAGCCAATAGGAAAGAGATAATAGATGTGCCATTCAGGTAGGGAGTTAATAAAATTCATGTCAGACTCGCTCTAGGCGCTTATTCAATTTTTGATCATAGGAAAGATTATGGGCAGAATTTCTACAAGTTCAATAGATAATTTAGGCCTTATCATCAGGGCTGCATATTTTGCTGGCGAAAAGCATCGTTTGCAAACAAGAGCAGATGCCGAGGAGACTCCTTACATCAATCATCCTCTGGAGCTCGCAGCTATTTTGACAGAAGAGGCAGGCGTCTCCGATCCTATTATTTTGTGCGGCGCCTTGCTGCATGACACCCTCGAAGATACCGAAACAAGCCCTGATGAACTGATGCAATTTTTTGGTGAAAAGATCGCAAAATTGGTAATAGAGGTCACTAACGACATGAATCTTAACTCCAGTGAGAGACGCATGTATGAATATAACGCGATTTCTCATCTTAGTCATGAGGCAAAATTAATTAAATTAGCTGATAAGTTAGCCAATATTCGTGATGTATCCACCATGCCTCCGCTCGGGTGGACCAAGGAAAAGAAAAGAGCATACTTTGATTTTGCTATGCAAATTGTGCAAAAAGCGCAAGATGCTTCCCCTCAGCTTTTTCAAATTTTTGTTAAAGATTATGAGCAATTAAGTATTAATTAGCTATTATCGAACGATGACTGCTGGGGAGACTGGAATTGATCCAGGAACCTTCGAAAAGGTTAATAGTGTCGATATGTACTCTAAAACTACCTTAGAATGTGAGTTGTCATCAGCAGCAATAGAATACATATTCCCTTTATAAGTAACTTTGACGACTGCGTCTATATCAGGTCGATTACGATAAATTTTAAATAAAGGAGTAGGTTTGTTGTAAAGAGCAAAAGTCGTCTTTAGATCGGTCTGTGATGGCATGATCAAAATTTCTCGCTCTGGATTAATTGTCTGCGAGACTAAGATATTTCCCAGAAAGTCAAAAACATTACCAGTTGAACGCAATTTGATATTTAATTCCAAGTTACTTGCATTTGGATAGCTTTTTTTAATAAATTTGATGTATTCACTGAAATCTTCAAGCGACTCGGGGAGTTTTTCTGAATTTTCGCAATAATTTTTGGGGCTAAGTAAATCTCCTAATATTTGCTCACTTCGATACTTATTGATGCACAACCTAGACACCGTTTCAACCTTATTTAATTGATAGAAAGACATACTGCCCTTCTTTACTTCATCTATAGAGAGGGCGCCTTTAGCTATACCTGAAACAACAGAATCACTCAAAGAAGAGAACAAGCTTTTATTTGCTTCAATTGGGGATCCAATTGGAATCTTTTTAGTTATTTTTTCAACTCGTAAACCAAGCTCCATCAGAATCCGAAAAACGGATTGAAAATGATCGTACTCTTTGGAGAGTGGATCATTTTCAACTCTTAACCGGACCTTACCATTAGAGCTGTTGGCTTCAATACTATCGATGATCAAAATGTAGTCAATGGCTCGAGGCCTTAATCTTTCCGTACCACGAAAATCTAAAACATCTAGTGGAATTTCGCGGTAAAACGAAGTCATGAAAGAGCTGTTATCTAGAGATGATTGCGTAAATGAAAAAGAGTTATTAACAGATAGTCCAACACCAGCAGCAGTATTAGAAGTATCAGTTATGGTATTTCCAGCACTAAAAAATCCAGTAAATGAGCGTGGATTACTGGCAAACACTTGCGTAGAAAGATTGGCACTTTTAGTGATTGTTCCCGAGCCGACGACGGATGGAATGTCCAAAAAGCTCATCGGCATGTTTTGCGATACGCGCACAATATTTAAGAGAATATTGTCATTGCTATATTGCTCTACAACATCTCTGTAAGCAGCCGACATTTCCTTGAAGCTGTTACTGCCTGTTGATGCACAACCCGAAAGAAAGACCAAAATACTGGCTTTTAAAAGAAATTTTCTTAGGATCAACACGCACATATTAATGGTTATTTCGATTGTTTATTATTTTATGAAGGAGCCTTATCTACGTGATGTGCGCTTTATTATGCCAGTCTTCTTTACTATTTGTTTTGCCCTAGATGATTTTTTAGATGGGACAGAATTTTCATTGGCAACTAGTTCTAAGGAACCCTTTTTTAGCTTAATCGAGCGGGAAATCTTACGATTTTCAGATGCTGAGGCATCAGCTTCTGAGCTTTGACCTGATTTTTCTTTGCCTGCCATATCACCAATAATTTCAGTGTTATTTTCACGCATACCCCACTCTTCGGCATCTATTGCTTCGTCAAAGCCTAGTAGAATGATATCGCCAATGTGAACATTTATCGTCATATTGGGATCACTAACATTGGAGCCAATGCCCTTTTTGCTTTGAGCAATTGCGGCAGTAATAGCAGAAACTGCTTTAGTAGCTAGTTCTGTACGGCTATCACCTTTTATGGTTTTTGAAATTGTTTTTTTTACAGCATGTTTCATGGCTGCCATCTTGAATTCCTTTAATGAAAAGATCAGATTACTTGCTAATCTAATCAGATTTGTGGAACATATCTTACTAGTAAATACCCTGAAATTGATACCAAGAGAACCCCCTATGGTCTAAATTGACGGCGGTTCACTAATGCCATGACAATTGTTATTATGAATGACAAATTGATTTCTTTATGAACCTTAATTAATGGTCCCAGCTGAAAAATTAATATTCATACTTACCATAAGAAAATTCATAATCAATTGATTCATCAATAAATTTAATTTGGGCGATAAACCTCCAAAATTGGTAATTTCTTATGATTAAAGAAAACGAAAACTTAATCAGACATTGCATCAATTATTTTCAAAAGGATTTTTTGCGAGAACTGACAAAATGGGCCCATTACATCCGATATAACATCGTCATTATTCTAGTTGTCCTAGCCATCCTAATTGGAATGCTTATTTATATCAATCCGTTACCACCAAAACAAGCATTTCTAGCTACAGGTCAAATGGGTTCATCGTACAAATTAATCGGCGATCAAATTGATCAATTTTTTTCCGGGAAGGGAATTGATCTCGTTTTAGTCGATACTGCCGGACTGAATGAGGGTTTAGAAAAACTACGGGATCAAAAGTCGCCAGTAAACGCTAGTTTTGTAACGTCTGGGGGTGCCAATCAAGAGGACTTTCCAGATTTAGTATCACTTGGAAGTATTCAATACTCACCTATCTGGATTTTTTATAGAGGAAAAGAAGTCACTGAAAATAATCCAATTGATTTCTTTGGAAAACAAAGAATTAGTATTGGATTACCGAATACTACTACTCAAAATATTTTCCTAAAATTGGCTCATGATAGTAAATATCGTAATTCCAAACCCGCAAATTTTTATGAATATTCCAACACAGATGCAGCTGATAAATTACTTTCAGGTGAACTAGATGCGGTTTTTATAGTAGATGGTATCAATTCTCCAAGCGTTCAAAAACTTATTAATGCTGACAATATACGTATCTATGACTTTTTACTTGCTGATGCCTATGAAAAAAACTTTCCATTTTTAAATAAATTAATCATTCCAAAAGGCGGACTCAATCTTGAAAAAGTTGTTCCGAAAAGTGATATTCAACTCATAGCTCCCACTGTCATGCTTTTAGTTGAAAAAGACATGCATCCCGTAATGCAATGGTCATTTATGTTGGCCGCTAAGGAATTGGGCCAATCAAAAAACAATTTTTTCTCAAAACCAGGCTTCTTCCCTAAGAATACCGATCAATCTTTTGAGCTTAGTCCAATTGCAAAGCGATACTATGACTCTGGCGTACCCCCACTATTTAAATATTTTCCGCTATGGTTAGCCAGTCTCATTGATGAGGTATGGTTTTACGTACTATCTTTATTTGCTGTTATCTATCCCTTTAAAAAGTTATTCTTTAATTTCAGAGAAATCCCAAGCTCTTATTATGTAGAAGATCGCTATCAAAAATTACATGATCTTGAATATATTTATCGAAGCACTAATGACCTTAAAGAATTAGAAAAAAATCTTGAAAATCTTAACGACTTAGAAGCAGAAATCGCATCAGCATGGATCGAAAAAAGTAAGCTTGGAAATAGTTACACGCTACGCAATTCTCTTGCGCGTATAAAAAATGAAAATAGTAAGAAAATTGAGACGCTAAAGAAAAAAGCAGCTAATCCTCTGTGATGGTGTAAATCAATGAGTCCGTGTTTTTAGAACGTCCGATAAATTTATAGATTGCGGTTTTTGCTCGCCGAATTGGTGGCATATCCTTAGAACTTAAAATGAGCTCGTCACCAAAAACACCATTTAGATTTAAACGACATCCCTTATTAATTTCAACATAAGCAGCGCCATCGTCTGCTTCAAGGTCAAATAAATCACGATCCGATCCGCCACTACCTAAGCTAATAGTTAAACTTTTTTTAATTTGAATACGACTACTACGGACATCTAAACCATCTTCAGTAGGATCTTTGACATAAACCGAATCTAACTGAATATCAGAGTTTGTTAAATCAATACCTCCATCACCAGAATAGTAACTTTTTAAACTATTTATATTCCACTCATTTCTACCAACACCTAAAATTGAAATTCCATCAATATCATCTCCTCTTTTCAACGATTGTCTAATTTTTTTCGAGAATGTTTTTTGATTAGAGTCAAGGCGTCCCAAGTAAAAAGTTTTTATTTCATCAGCGTTAAATTTTGAAAATCGCTTCTTTGGATTACATTTAATTGAAATACTGTCTTTGCTCGCAGAACGATGGTTACCACAGAACCAAATACCACCATTATTAGCAAGTTTTTCTGGTTTACCTTCTGAATTCGCTGCTCTTAATGAAAATTTTTTAGCGCGCAATTTAGACCCCTGCTCAAAAATCAATGCTGTACGCTTTATTTTCGAATTACGAACTATCCCATTCATCAGGTATAAAGTGGCTCCATCCTGAATAGTTAAAACGACCCCGGGACGAACTCGGACCTCTTGGGTTATGAAATAAATTTTTTTATTAGTAAGAATTGTATTTTTTGCAATATTTCTTGAAAGGAGTTCTATCGGTTTCATGTTGATACTCCATAAAAGATTTCAAAATCTAAAGGTCCACATTTGACTTGTTATTTATTAGCAGGATAGAAATCAAATGGCTTCGACTCAACAAAGCTATCTAAGGCATTACCAGAATAAATTTTTCCTCCAAGCAAGTCTAATTTTTTGATTGGCGCACCTTTAGTAAAATTAATTTTTTTTAAATCAACCCAAAAGATGCTTGGAGAGGTTGCTGAATCATAGTAATAAATTAGATTTTTGTGATCTGAAACGGTTCTCCACAATGTTGAAGAAATATTGGGCTCACCAGGTGTTGTGATGCCTAAGGGAACTCCGACGCTTCTCATGACGCCAAGAGTGCTAAACAAGGCTTGATTTAAAAAATTCTGGTTAGGAACAGCACTGATGTATCGATTATCAGTCGTCTTTGGAACTGCATTATTTAAAAAAGATGCTCGCGCAAAACGATCGGCCGCCCTGTTTGTTCCAGGCAAGAATACTGTCCCGCCAATGTTTTTCCAATACTCATTTAATGCCAATTGCTTTTCAAAAGTTGGGCTATTAGTCATTACTTGATATTGGCGTCCATGATGAATTATTAATTTTCCATCAATATATTCAAAAATTGCTGAGTCACCAGATCTATCGGAAATTGATAGATGGATTGTGGACTTCTTCCCATTTGGTAAATCTGGGTTGGCAATTCTAAATTTTTCTTTTCTAAGCTCCTTGACTGCTTCATGTACCGTTTCAAAATTATCCAAAACATACTGTAACCACAAAGAGAGTGACATGACAGGACGATCGTCACTTTTGCCATAATCAGATTCAACTAAATACAACATGTTTGCTACCAAACCTTTTTCATTCATTCCATCTGATGAGGCAATGTCATAAGCAGCTGCAATAACACTCCCATACTTGGATACCCACTCTATAGTCTTGGGAGCTCCAAGACCACTTCGCTTAATACCCCTTGGAAATATCCAGAGATTAGTCTTAAGATCCTCAGCCCAGTCCATGCTACGTCCAGTGATTACGACACTGTCCTCCCCTAAATAAACAACTCGGGAACAAGCTATTGCATAGTTGGAAAAATAAAGACTGCCGATAAGAAGAAAAACAAATAGTCTTTTAGCGATTGTATTTTGGATCATCATTTTCACCATCAAATTTAATAAAAACTAGAAATAAGCATTGTTTAATAAAATTCCGCGGTCATTTCTACTCATGTTACCTTTTTAACTTGATTTGTATTCATAAATCAATTCATGGATTTTAGATATTCGATCAGCTCAATACGCTCGATGTGAGATAAACCCCTTCCAATCACACCCGGACCAGGGCTATTGTTGAATTCATGCCCTTTATTGCTATTTCCAGGTATGGACGTATCAAATAGAAAACCATTCTTAATTTCAGAGCTGACAAATCCAAGCAGTTTGGGATCATATTCATAAGTTCCTAACCAAAACTTCGAAGAACGCTCGGCAACAGGACTTAATAATTCATACATATTGGGGACTGAGCCATTATGTAGATATGGGGCGCTACTCCAAACACCATTTAAGGTTCTCGCTCTGTAGACTAGATCACCTTTCATAATATTATCTCTTCCAAACCCATTAGCAATTTTTCGCTGGCTTTCGCTGTAATCCAATAAGTCATAGGACCGATTTTTTATCCTTTCGGTCACATAAGTTAAGGCCTCACTGCCACCCACCCTTTTGTGATTGCCCGACAATTTCGATATATCAAAAGTTTGACTTGCAAATTTTTCTGCATAAACAGGGTCGGTCCCAATGATATGGATAGGAATATTTGTAATAGTAAATTTGGCTTTCTCGCTTAAGGGGTATGGATTTGCTTTTGGAGAATGGCAACTCGCACACAATTCATCAAATAGTTTTTGACCCTTAACAGCTTTTAATGTATCAATTGCGCCCAAAAGATCGATTGGCCATATTGGGGCCTTTAGTTTTCTAAAAGCCACATCTGTGCTCTCGAGAGCCTTTATATCAACAGAACTATCCCATTTTAAAGGCTCTGCATTTGGTTTTCCATCTGAATCAATAAAATTAGTCCAACCATTTGCCCCAAGAACTTGTAAAACATTCTGAGCCATAGGTTGGCTAAATGATGAGTTGTAATGCATCCAATCAAACTTCCAAATATCCCATAAAAACGGAATACTGGCTGGGGCTGAGAGCGCATGGAAATTTGAATTTACCTTCAACGTTGTTGCGAATAATAAATTACCAATGCCATTTAAAGCATCAAGCCTGCCTGGCCCGCCTGCAATACTATTTTTATAAACGTCAATGAGCTCTTTGCTAGCCCAGTGATTGCTTTTCAAGGCTTTTTTCACCTGATTGCGCAATTCCTCGTCCGAATCCTTTGTTTGCTTACGAACATTTAAGCTAAATTTTTCCCATTTTTTTGAATTCTTATAGGTCTCTTCCAATGCCATTTGGTATTCAACAAAGAATGTGGCTAAATCAAGTAGGCTAGAGCCGCCAGAGATTCGAACTGCATTACCCTTATAGTTAATTTGAGTGGTATCACAAGCTGCACATGTAAAACCAACCTTGCCATTGACATGAGGATTGTGTCGGGATACAGCAAATCCTATTGGAAGATTGTCAGGATTATTTTTATTTTTTTCGTCATAAAGAAAACCAATACTTTCCATGAACTGCCGGCCCATCAATTTTTGGTTTTTCCCTTGACGCTCCAAGGAAATTATCCAGGCTAATGGTGCAAAAGTCTGTCCGGCTGACAAATAATGCCAATTGTCTCTTTCATTTTTTGTCCACCCCTGCTCTAACCATTTATACGATTCCACTTGTTGGTAAGGCAAAGTCAGAGAACGACGCTGCTGTGCATGACTAATATCTACCATCTGAGATACAACAAAGAATAGGAGTAAAGTTTTTGAAAGCATTTTGCTAGACGCTTCGGGAAATATTTATTTCCTCTTTACCCACTCCCAGTCATAACTTACAGCAGGATGTGATTTAGGCGGATCTTGATCGATTACTTTTAAGTATTCAATTAAATCATAGCGCTCAGTAACGGAGAATTTTCTACCGATGATGCCAGGCCCCTTTCCATCATTGAATTCGTGCCCAATGTTTTGATTACCACTAATGGTAGTATCAAAAAGAAAGTAATTGCCATTTGAATTATCAGTTAGGTATCCTAATTTAACTGGATCATACTCATAGGTACCCGTCCAAAATTGTTTTGAACGCTCGTTCACAGGACTTAACAACTCAAATATATTTGGTACAGATCCATTATGTAAATACGGTGGGCTAGCCCAAATTGCCTCTAGAGTTCGAGCTTTGTATGCAAGTGGGGCACGAATCAAGTTCTCACGGCCAAATCCATTCATCTGGTTCCGTTTTTCTATATCAAGTTTTAACTTTTCATATGCATAATTTTCAATTTCATTAATAGCAAAAGTTAAGCCCTCGGACGCAGACATTGGCTTTGAACTACCCGTAAGCTTCGAAAGATTAAATCTGCGCTCATTGAATGTTCTAGCATGGGCGGCATCTGTACCGATAATATTCAGCGGAACTAATGCCACAGCCAGCTCTGCTTTCAGATTATCGGGTGAGCGAATAGGACGAGGCGAATGACAGCCGGCACAATTTTTTTCAAAAAGAATTTTTCCTCTTTTGGCTTTTGTTTGATCCACCGATCCAAGAATATTTTCAGGCCATCGAGGAGGTGATAATTTTCTAATTCCCGCTTCCATTTCAGAAGCACCATCAAAATCAACAGAAGTTTTCCAGCGATCATTTCCTTTTACAGGAACGCCATTACCTTCTACGAAATTTGTTGTCCCATTATTACCAAGAACTTGAAGAATATTACGAGCCATTGGTTGTGTGAATGAGGCATTGTAGTGAACCCAATTAAACTTCCAGATGTTCCATAACGGCGGATAGTTTGATGGGGCGTTGCTTTGATAATAATTTGAAGCAACCAGAAGTCGTTGTCCAAAAATATAATTTCCAATCCGATTAAAGGCATCTGCTCGACCTGGACCAGCGACTACATAAGTGCCAGGAGACTTTTCTGCAGCATTCGAAGCCCAGACAATTTCTTTGAGGGCATTATTTACCTTCTCTCGTAAATCGTATTCGCTTATTTTTTCAATGCTTTGAACGCGCTTAACAAAACGATCCCATTTGCTCTTGTCGTTCACTGTGATCGCTAATGATTCATAAAATTCACCCAATATGGTGGTGATATCAAAATTAACTGAACCGCCGTCATACTTTATTTGCTTACCTTTATAGGAAATTTGACCAGTATGGCAAGCGGCACATGTTAATCCAAAGTATCCGCTAACAGGCGAATTCTGAGACCCAACCGCAAAACCAATTGGTAAGTCGAGTGGGTTTTTTGAATTTTTATCGTCATATAAAACACCCAGTCGCTTAAGATATTCTCGATCTAAAAAAAGAGTTTTGGAGTTCCCCGCTTCCAAAGATTGAAGCCAGCTAACTGGTGCCAAAGCTTGCCCGAGGGATAGATTGTGCCAATACTGTCTTTCCTGAGATGTCCAACCCTGATCGAGCCAATGTGTATTGCTATCTTGAGATTGCGCTTGATGGGCTAAGAAAATGCAATTGAGAAAAAATGCCAAAAGAATCAATTTATGTTTCATATTTTTTCCATACTCCTCAAGCCGCACTCCGTAAAAAACTATTTTTCAGACCGCATTTCAACATTTTCTCTAATTTTTAGATAACTTAGGATGGCTACGAACCACATCGTAAATATTGTTATTAAGGCCATAGATTTATACATAACCATAGTATTCCATTCCACGCCTACAGGATCCTTAACAACCATATCGGTCCCGGTAAAAGGTAAGATGATGACTGGCAGACTTAACGTAACATAAACGAAAATAACTTGATACCAATGACTATTTTTAACATTATTTTTGGTTTTAATTGATGAACCATGTGGTGTTTTACTTATATATAGTGCAAAAACTTGAAAAAAAGAATAGGTGCACAAAAGCCAACCTAAGTAATTCATGATCGGAACACCAAAAAAACTTCCCCCATCATGCCAAAACCAACTTTTGTTGATTGTTGAAGAGATACTATCAATCTGTAAGTCCCACATAGTCATTACAAATGAAGATATAAGGGGAACACTCCATATTTGCCCTCCCTTTAATTGATTGTTAAATACACCGCATAGAATAAGTGAAATACACCATGAAATGTAACCAACTACAAAATATGTCGGAGCAATAATAATTGGTACAAGAAATAATTTTGGCCCCAAAGAATCTGCGTGGTGATAATTCCCAAACGGAAATCCTGTTGCAACACTTAAGTTCTCATAGGCGCTACTGATAATAAAAACGATCCCAAAAAAAATTAAGAATTTTTTTAATCCATATTGAAATGTCCCATGGATTAACGCAATTCCTAAGAGGATTCCAATATTTAGAATAAAAATTAATGAAACTGGAATTAAACCAGTCAAAGATTTAACAAGGGTAAAGATCAAATACGTAGCAACTAAAATCCATACCAGTCCTTGAGCTGATGTTTTAACTTCCTTCATCTTGTCTATTGACCCTAAAAAATTTTAAGTCAGTATAAAAAATAATCAAATAAATGTGTGATACCTAGGGTTTTCCAGCAAAATAGTGGAATATGTTTAAGAAAAATCTTAGAGTGATGAGTTCTGGTAAAAATAGTTGATTAGATAACTTACTGAGATAAGTTGAATTAAACTCAAACGACAGCGTTGATCTCAATTGGTTTTATTTAAATAATCATACATTTATGACTCAGTTGATCAGGCTTATCATATTCATATCTTCAGCTTTAGCTCTGATTTCATGTGGATCATTAAGTAGAACAACCAATCCAACTATTAAAACTAATCTTGGTTTGATTCAGGGGATCCAACGATACGGCACCGTCAACGAATATCGTGGCATCCCCTATGCTCAGCCACTTACTGCGCAAGATCGTTGGACAAAAGCAAGGCCAATTACTGCCTGGAACGGAACACTAAATGCCACATCATTTGGAGCCGCCTGCCCCCAACAACGAAGATTTGACCTTACCGAGGAAAGCCTGATTGAGGACTGTTTAACCCTGAATATAATAACACCAACCAATGTAACCAGCTCAGAAAAATTACCTGTTTTAGTGTGGCTGCCCGGGGGCGGTTTTGTTGGTGGATCATCCAATTTATACCGCCTAGACAAACTTGCCCATGAAGGAAGAATCATTGTTGTATCACTGAACTATCGTGTAGGGGTCCTGGGATTTATGGCCCATCCCTCCATCAGCGATGGCTGGAACGGTAATCTTGGTTTAGAAGATCAGCGTCTTGCTATGCAATGGGTAAAAGATAACGTTGAGGCATTTGGTGGTGATAGTTCAAAAATTACGATTGCTGGAGAATCGGCCGGAGCTGCATCAACCTGTTTACATATTCTAAGCAAAACAAAAACCCAGGGTTTATTTCACCAAGCTATTCCATTGAGCTACAACTGCCTTTATGAATGGCCAAGTTTACAAACTGCACTTACCCAATCCAATATCACTAGTGATAGCAGTCCCCGCACCCCCATTTATCAGCGCATGGCAAAAAAA